>OHNH01000426.1_pt1 | contig 24954 bp, 10 predicted proteins | sample 1569561 | NCBI WGS metagenome assembly OHNH01 (sample SAMEA3879510, study PRJEB24766) | human gut metagenome | biome: human-associated habitat; feature: feces | place: USA | collected 1985/1987
AAAAGGCCCTTGACTCCGTCGTCCACCTTCACTCTCTCGTAGAGATATTGGCGCAATTCGGGCGTGATGATTTCATCGGCGTCCACCACAAGCACCCATGGATGGGAGGCAGACCCGATGGCAAACTGCCGTGCGGGTTCACAAATGCGAATGTTTCCTTTGGGGAACGTCACGACTTTGCAGCCGTATCGTTTGGCAATCTCTACGGTATGGTCGGTCGATTCCATGTCGCAGACCACTATTTCGTCGAAGTCCTTGACGGCTTCGAGACATTCCGCCAAGTGTTCCTCGGCGTTGTAGGTGTTTATTACGACCGATATCATGCTCCGTGTATTACCTTATTATATGCGTCTATGACCGTCTTTGCCACAAATGTGGCCTCCTCGTCGCTTAATTGCGGGTAGCATGGCAGCGAAATCTCGTGTGCAAAGTTCTGGTATGCCTGCGGATAGTCACCAATCTTATAACCATTCTCGCGGAAAAGGGTCAGCATTGGCAGCGGGGTGAAGTGGACGTTGACCGCCACCTCCTGTTTGCTTATCTCCGCTATCATCTCGTCTCGCTGCTCTTCCGTTACGCCCTTGATTCTCAGCGCATACACATGATAGGACGTTTCCCGTCCCTCCGCGCTCACTGGTGGCGTGATGGCCCACGGCTGCTTTTCCAAAAGGCCGTTGTAAATGCCGAACACGCGGCGCCGCTCCGCCAGGAGTTTCGGGTATTGCCTGATTTGAGCCAAGCCGATAGCTGCGTTCACGTCCGCCATATTGGCCTTCATGCCCATGCCGACAATATCATATCGCCAGCCACCCGTTTTGCTTTTGGTGAAAGCGTCTTTGGTCTGGCAGTTGAGCGACATAAGCCTAAGCTCCGCATACAGCTTCTCATTGTCGAAAGGCGTGGGCATATTCAGGCAGATGGCTCCACCCTCGGCCGTCGTTATGTTCTTCACCGCGTGCAAGGAGAAGATGGCCACGTCGGTCTGTGTGCCCGACGGCATCCCGTTATAGCAAGAGCCGATGGAGTGGGCCGAGTCGTTGATGACGATGATGCGCCCCAACCGCTCCATCACCTCCGATGTTGGTGTGAACAGGGCCTTGAGCTCGGGGTCTTGCACCATCTTCATGATGGCCTCGTAGTCGCACGGCCATCCCGCAATATCGACGGGGATAATGGCCTTCGTGCGCGGAGTGATGGCCTTGCGGATAGCCTCGACGTTGATATTCAAGTCCTCTCCCACATCGACCATTACGGGTTTTGCGCCCGCCCACATCACTGCCAAGGCCGTGGCACAATAGGTATAGGCGGGAATTATCACCTCGTCGCCCGGCTTTACTCCCAGCCAGCGCAACATCAAGATAGCTCCTGTCGTCCAAGAGTTTACGCACAGGACGTGCTGCGCGCCGGAAAGCGCGACGATTTCCTGTTCAAGAGCCTTCACTTTAGGACCAGTTGTTATCCAACCCGACTTCAGCGAGTCGGTCACTTCGTTGATAACGCTTTCGTCTATATATGGTGGGGAGAAACTTACTTTCATCTTTTCCTTACATTTTATACTTTTGCAAAAGTACGAAATATCACTGAAAGCAGCAAACGATTTAAGAAAAATCGTATCCAACCCCCTTTGGGAGGCTGTGGGGACTTTCAGGGAAGGCCTTCGTTAGCTTTTTAGATTCCATGAAAAAACCATGGAAAAATCCACCGTAAGCCATGAAAAAATCTTTTCCGAAAAGGGTCTCCCAAAGGGTTCCCCCCTTGGGACATTCCGCTCTTTGCTATTTGCCCTTCACCATCCGGCGCGAACCGTACATCAGCACGGCGAAGAAGAGTGCACCAGTGGGCAGTCCGACAAGGGCGTCGATGAGGTAATGGGCTTGGATATAGACCGTTGCACAGCACAGAAGGACATAGAACGGCGCAAGGACGAGGAGCATTTTGTAGTTGCGGGCGTGCCAAAAGAGCAGCATACACACCGTGCTGATACCCACATGGGAACTGGGGAAGGCCGCAACGGGACGCTCGCCGGCCTCCTTTGCGTCCTCGACAAGCTGATAGAACAGGCCGGAGGGGTCGCCCGGCGACGGGAGACAGGCCGTGTGGGTATTGAAATAGTCGTGGAGATTGGGGAAGACGCCCGCCACGGCATTGTCCAAACCGATGGCCTTATAATAGAATGTAGGCCCGACGACGGGCACAAAGATAAATATGACGTAGAAAATGAAGAACGCGCCCATCACGACAAAGGCCGCGCGCTCAAACTCACGTGTACGGTAGAAGAAATAATAAAGCACGGTGAGGGCTATCATAGGGTAATAGCTGAAATAGCCCATGTCGAAGGCTTCGCTGAATACGGGCGAGGGAAACGACTGATAGAAAAGCAAAGCGGGCTGACAGCCGAACAGCGACTGCTCGACCGAGGCGACCACATGGTCGAGGTTGGGCAATACGCGGTTGATCTCGTAGATGTCGGGATACCATACGCCGAGCAGGCTCATCTGGCCCGCAATGCGGAAGAGGCGCGTCAGACGGCTGGGCCACAGACGATAGACCAGCCAGAGGGCGGCCGTCATGGCAAGCACGCGGATGCGGCCCATCACCAGCAGATTGGCTTCGGGCAACTTCGTGTATAAGAACAATATCAGCAAAAGCGTGAGGGCAAGGTAGGCCATCACCACCCACTCGACGACCAGCAGGCCGCGGACGGGCTTCTTCTCCAGCGACACCAAGTCGCGGACAAAACCTTTGATTTCTTTTTCCATTCTTTCTTGTTCGTTTCGTGCCAAACGGTCCCCTACCCTGCCACCACGGCAAAAGGGCGGACCTTCGGCGATCGACCTACTACGTCGCATCATAGGCTATCGACCTACTACGTCATAACATAGGCGATCGACATACTACGCGTAATATAGGCTATCGACATACTACGTCGTAATATAAACGAGGAAAGTGGAGAATTATTTCAAGTGGCGCATACTAAAAAATCCCCTTCCGAGGACTGATGCCTCGAAAGGGGAAGGGAAATAGAAGGAAGTCATGGGCACGCATAGGAGTCGCCCAGACTACAAATGAAGTCGATTACTTGACAACCACCTTACGGCCGTTGACGATGTAGAGGCCCTTCGGCAGCGTGTTGAGGTCGAGGTTGCGACCCACCAGCTCGCCATTGAGCGTATAGACATCGCCCTGGCGGGCAGCGTCGTTGATCTCGACACCATCAACTCCGGCTGCGGCAGCATCGAGCAGGATGATGTCGGGAGCCTGCAAATCGTCGGCGCTCATCGTCACCGTCTTGTTGGCGGCGTTGAGACCCACCATCGTGACATAGATGCCATAGAGGCCGTTGCCAGCAGGAATATCGACAGAGAAGTGGCCGTCGGCATCGCTTTCGAGCAGGAAGTTGCCCGTGGCGCCAGCAAGACCCAGCACATTGATGGTGGCACCCATCAGCGGCTCGGGATCGGCCTCGCCACGCTTGGCGTAGATCGTGCCAGAGAGCGTGTTCAGACGGAGGAGCGTAGCCTCGCGGACGAGCGACTGCTGGTCGAAGGTGACGGCGGTCGTGTCGCTCTGATACTTCTCCTTGACGAAGATGAGCTGGTACTCGCCCTCAGCGTCGCGGACGTCGAGTGCGTAGTTGCCATTGTCGTTGGTCTCGGTCATGAGCACCATGTCGCCCTGGACGAGCTTCACGGTCACATCGTCGAGAACGTCGGTGGTGGCACCATTGAAGCCCTTCACGCAACCCGTGAGACGGAACGGACGAGCCATCTGGTGGTCGAGGACGACATCGCCTTTGAGGAAGTCAACGGCGACGGTATCGGTCTTGTAGGTGTCGAGCTTGAAGATGGCGTTGTACTTCAGCAGCGGCTGAGCAACCTTCATCTGGTAGTAGCCCTCCTCATTGGTCATGCTGTTATAGACGACGTCGCCACTCTGGAGCTGGACGAAGACATTGGCGAGGGCCACACCCTTGCCATTGGTGACATGGCCTGAGAGCTCGTTCGTGCTCTGTACCTCAAGATACATCACCGGCGACTCGTTCTGGTCCCAAGAGGCATTGGCCAACTTGTCGAGGTTGTCATCGCCACGGTAGAAGGAGTTTCTCACCTTCTTGTCGGTGACGAAGGCCATCTTCGTGTACTCGCTGGCCTCAACATGGAAGGCGAGACGCAGGTTCTTGCCCGTATAGCGGAAGCCCTCGGGGATCTCAATGACGATCACCTCGGCAGGATTCTTCTTCGTACCATCCTTCTTGACCTTGAGCGTGCCGTTATAGACGCGGGTCATAGCGGTCGTGTCGGCAGCGACGAAACCGAGCTCGTAGTCGTCGTCGGTGTTCTCGATATAGACGCGCAGGTTGGCCTCATACTCCTTGGTGGTGAAGCCACTCTGGTAGCCGCGGAAGGCGATGCGCTGGATCGTAGAACCAGCGGGGATGCCGAGCTGGTCGGCCGTGTAGATGGTCTGGCTCTCAGAGTTCTTGTCGTAGAGACGGACAGGCACGGCATAGTCGGCAAGGTTGGTCGAATCGAGCACCTGCACGCTGCCACCCGTTGACTCCGGAGCAACGACATACTGGAAGAGCGCGGACTGAGTGGTCGTGCCATGGGCAACGATCTTGGCACGGAGGACCATCTCGCCCTCGGCGTGCGGCGTGTAGCGGAAGTTGAGCGTCGCCTTCTCGCCTGCCTTCAGAGCGGGCGTGGCATAGGAAACTTTCTCATAGCCCTCGCCGTCCACCAGGCTGGCCGTCCAGGCACCAGCCTCCAGGTCGGTAGGCTCGATGTTCATCACATCGACCAAGATGTTGGAGCGGTTGTTGACCGTGAAGGTCTCCGGCATCGTGACGTTGTCGATATAGACTCCGTGGCCCTCCTTCAGGGAAGCGTTGACAGCCTCGGCGAAGCTGCTGACCTCCTGCTTGTAGGGCTCGTAGCCGATGGCCTCGGCACGGAAGGTGTAGGCGCGGTCGGTCTTGAAGACGTTGAGCTGATAGCTGCCATCCTCGGCCGTGGTAGCGGCGTACTGCACGTTGTCGGCAGTGAGCGTGACGTTGGCATGGGCGATAGGCGTACCGTCGGCCTCAGCAGTCACCACACCCGTGAGCGGCGTGGAAGCCGTGCTCTCCGTGACGAAGGTGATGACAGGAGCACCATCCTCGGAGAGAGTGAAGTCCTTGTCGGCGAGGTCGGAATCAGACTTGCGATGAACAGACTGTCCCTGAAGGGAAGACTTGTCGGTCTCGAAGCGTACGTTGGAATAGCCTGACGGCACGTCGGCGTGCATGAAGATGCTGAGGTTGCGGCCGTCATAGACGAAGGAGTTCTTGAACGTGATGTTCATCATCTCCGCGGTCTCGGTCTTGCTGCCAGCGATCGGGAAGGTGCAGACGTCGTCGAAGACCTGCTGCATCGTGTCGGTATTGTGGACTGCGAAGGGCGAGGTAAACACGGCATCGTCGGTGTTGCACATCCACACCTTCAGGTTGGTGGGAAGTTCCTTGCTTTCGTTCCATCCACGGATGATGATACCCTTGATGCGGGTGCCAGGCTCCAGGCCCAACTGAGCGGCCTTGTAGATGGCGTCGCTCTCGCTGTGCTTATAATAAGGAGCAACGGGGGTGCTGTTGTTGGTGACGGGGAAGGTGGGGTTGCCGACCTGGACGAGGCTGTTGCTCGTCTCGGCAAGTACCTGCACTGCCACGGTGTCGGAGGTGAACAGAATCTGACCACCCACCTCGAAGGCAGCATAGTAGTTGGCCGTGCCACCCTCGTGCGGCGTGAACGTCAGGTCGAACAGGCGGCTCTCGCCAGCGAGGAACTCAGCCTCGGCAGCCGTAGCCACCTTCTTGCCGTCGCGGTAGAGGCTGACGGCGTAGGCACCCTTGGCCATATCGGCCGGGTGGTTGTTGACGATTCTCACGCTGGCCTGGCTCTCGCTATTGACGGTAGCCACGGTGGGGAGGTTGAGAAGCTGGAACATCACGTCGTGGGAAATCTTCGCATAACCCATGCCGTAGATGTTGTCGAGGCGCGCACCAGCCGACTCAAAGGCGAGGTAGAGATTGCCTGCGGGCAGGTTCTCGACCGTGTAGGAACGGAACTCGCCACTATAGCGAGAGTCGGAGATGAGGTTGAAGGGACTGAACGTGTTGTTGTCGGTACCCGTACCCTCGATGGTGTGGGCAAGCGTCCAGTTCTTTCTGTCGGTAGAATAGTAAACGCGGAGGAAGGTAGCGTCGTCACGGCGGGCAGCATCGAAATGGAGCACGTCGCCACTCTTCACCTTCAGCATCGGCGTGATCAGACGCGTAGGCTCTACGTCATACTGCGCCTGGGCGCAATAGATGTTGTTGGGGAGGTTGGCCTGCAGGGGGAAATCGCTGATGAACCAACTTTCGCCGACGATGTAGCCGGCCGGCATCTTGCCATTCTCGAAGTTGGCATACATCTCGTTTGCTGCCACAGAGGTAGCCGAGAGCGCGATCTCCACGGTGCCACTGTTGGTCTCCAGCGTCAGCGTGCCCTGGTTCTCCGTACCCACCTGTCCGAAGGTGATGGGGAAGGTCAGCGCGGCGTGGGGAGCGACCTGCTGGGCCTTGAAGGCGGTGGAGAATCCACCCGTCATCGAGACATTGGTGATATCGAGCGGCGTAGCACCGTCGTTGCGCAGGAGATAGGAGTAGGTGACCTCGCCCTGGACAATACCCAGGTCGATGGCGTCGCCTACGGGCTTGCCACTACGGTCGAGCATCGTTGCCACGGGCTCGTAGGGATAGGCCTGGCGCTCGCCACAAGGCGTGAGCTCGCCCGTGAGGTTGTCGCGGACGGCGTAAGAGTAGTTCTTGGGATAAGAAGCGTAAGGCAGGGTGACAGTCAGCGTGGCGGTGGTCTCAGCGCCGAGGGCGAGATCCTCCGTCATGGCCGTCGTGCCCACCACACGGTTGTTGAGCGTGGTGTTGACCAGGGAGAGCGAGTAGTTCTCATCGCCCACCTTGAGGTCGCGCTGTCCGTTGTTGCGGAGCTGGACGGAGTAGTTGAGCGTGAAGTTGCCATCGCTTGCCGCATCCACATACTCGGGATTGCCATCGCTCACCTTGAGCACCTTCATGCGAGGCAGCGGAGTCACCTCAGCCGTCGTGGCCGTCACATTGTCGATCAGGACGCTGTTGCCACGGATACCGATGTAAGTGCCCTCGGCCATCTCCGGCACGATGATGGTGCAGAAGCGGTCCTCGGAGAGCTCGGGAACCGGCATGTCGATGAGACCATCGGTCGTGAACTTACCGTCCTCGAAGTTGACATAATAGAACTTGATATCGCTACCATAGTTCAACGCCTTCACATCGACGGTGATCGTACCTCCGACAGGAGGAAGCACCAAGATGTCGTTGAGCGTCTGGGTCTGGGTGAGACTGTCCGTCACCGTCTGCGAACCGATGTGCAGGCAGCCCGAATCGTCCACGCCGCCCGTAGCCTGATAGGCGTACTGGACGTAGTAGGTGTTGGAGCGAACCACCATCGCATCGACGATATGGCCCCAGCCCAAGGGCGCAAACTCCGGGTCGGAGGTGTCGATCGGCGAGTTGAAGTCGTACTTGTACGGACTTTGTGTCTGCGCCTGTACGTTGTATCCGGCAAAGAGCACGGTGAGCAGGAGCAGCAGATGTCTGATTCTGTACATAGTTATTATTGTTTAATGATTGGTTAAAGGGACAAGCAGACCCGCTCTGGGAGCGTTGGTTGGTCTGCTTGTCCTCTTGCTATGAATCCGATTACTTGACTACCACGTGGAAGACATGCTCGGCGACGCGCACGAGATAGGTGCCGCGCTGCACATGGAAGGTCTTCTTATCGACGTTGTCGGCCTTGGCCACCTGACGTCCGTCGGTAGTGAGAATGGTGACGTCGCTGCCATTGGCGTTGCTGACGGTCACGGTGCCGCGACCTGTCATCACATTGAGTCGGCCCTGGGTCAGCTCCTCTACGCCGAGCGTGATGCCGGCCTCGTTGCTGAAGGTTGACTCGCCCTCGTCATAGACGATGGTGATGGTGTAGATGTCGCCATCGTTGCCTGCGTCGCTGAAAGAAGTGGCATTGGCGTTGGCCGTGCCGATCTTCTCGCCGTTGCGATAGACATTGTAGTTGAGGATGGTCAACTGACCCTCGTGATAGGTGATGTCGTCGACGAAGAGAGCCAACTTGTTCTCGCTGACGCAACGGATAGCGAAGTACTTCGTGCCCTCGGGCAGGTTGGCCTCGTAGTTGTACCAAGCGTCACCCTCAGCCTCGTGGGTGCTGATGAGCTTGAAGTCCTCGACGTTGTCGCCAGTGGTGGAATAGAGGATCTCGAAGGCCTCCGGTGCGTAGGTCAGGGAAGCAGCCTTGGCCCAGAAGTCGATCTTCTGTGCACGACCGTCGAGCTCCGGAGAGATCAGCCAGTCGTCGCTCTTGCCACCATCGTCGGCAGACTCATTGTAGGTACCCCAAGAAGAGATATACTGCGTGCCCGAGTGAGCTACGAAGCGCGGGAGAGAACTGAGACCCATCTCGACGGGATCGAAGATGATGTAGGCCATCGGATCTCCGCAATGCGGGAAGAGGAAGCCACTGATACCGATCGTCGGCAGCTTGTCCCCATCGACTGTCTTCCAGTCGCCGATCTTCTCGCCATTGCTCCAAGCCAGGTAGCTCTCGAAGTCCTCCACGACGGTGCGGGAAGTATTCGTCGGCTTCGTCCAGGCCAGGTTGATGTTGTTGCCCTCGCGCTTAGCCGACAGGTCGGTGACGGTGGGCAGCTCCGGCTCCTTGACGTTGATGTTGACTTTCGCCGTTGTGTTGTCGCTGGGATCATCATCCTCGCTGGCGGGCTGTACGGTAGCATAGACCTCACACTGGCCTGCATCCTCCACCTTCGGAGTGAAGTTGAGGTAGTAGGTCTCTGAGCGGAACGGATCCAGCGGACCACCCTTCTGGCTGGCCACCTTGCGACCGTTGAGGTAGAGGTCGATCGTGAAGTTGTCCTCCACGTTCTCGCCGATGTTGCGGACGGTGACGCCGGCCTCCATTACGTTGCCGACCGTACCCGTGAGCGTAGGCTTCGTGCTGACGGCACAGAGGTTGTGGCCAAGCACGTCGTAGATCTCCACGGCGTCGAAGCTGAGGCGCTGGAGCTCCTTGTCGTTGCACTCACCGAGGAACTTCAGTACGATGAAGTCGTAGGCGGCATAGTCGCCAAGGTCCACAACCTCCTCGATCCACTGGCGGTCGCCCGTGAGCTTGCTATAGTCGATATCCTTGAGTTCGACGGTCTTGTTGTCCGGCGTCATGACCTCCAGACGCAGGTGGTAGTCCAGGCCCGGTACGCCATTGTGCCAGAAGCGCAGCACAGGATTGGCAGCACCCTTGAGAGAGATCTTGCCCGAGTTGAAGGAAGCCACTGTTCCCTTTTCCTTCGGCGTCCAGTCGGCAGAACCGATGATATCGTCGGCAGAGTTGTAGCTCTTCGGCCAGAAGCAGTCGTCGGTATCCACCCACCAGAGGCTGTTGTCGAGGTTGCCCTTGCGGAAGGACTCTCTGAACGGCAGCGTGTAGGGAGCACCCGAGATGACCAGGTTGGACACCTCATACTCGCCCTCGCCTACGTCGGAGACACCGCTCACGGCGAAGTAGTGGAGATCCTGCACGCCGTACATAGGAACCTGCGGCTGGTAAGAGAGACCCTTCACACCCTCCTTGAGGATCACGAAGTCGAGGGCCTCCAGGTCGAGCGTATAGATATTGTACGTGAGCTCATCGGGCTCCACATAGCCACCGTTGACACCCAGGGTGCTCGGAGCCTTCCAGTCGACCGTGATGGCATCGAGGCCAGACGTGGCGCGGACATCCTTCGGCGTACCGGGAATGTCGAATCCGATATAGGCGCGGTGCTCGGCAGGCTCGCCGGCCTCGTCGCCCGAATAGGCGGTGATAATATAGGTATTGAATCCATCCAGGGCGCCATTGTCGGTGAAGGTCAGCTGCTGACCCGGCGTGACGTTGGTGAACGTGTGGATGAGGTCCTCAGTCTCCGCACGGCGGCGAACCTCGATCTTGGAGATAGAAGACAGCGTCTGTCCGTTGATGGCCTTGGTCGGGGCACGGAAGGTGAGAGTAGCCTCGCCCACTCCGTAGTCGCCCGGAACGATGGTCAGGTCGGTCACGGTATCAGGAGAGCTGAGCAGCGGGCCCTCGGTGACGAGGATACTGTCCACGTAGGTGCGGTAGCCGTCCACAGGGCTCTGGTCGTGGAGACCGAAGTGATAGACACCGTCAGCCTTGACCGTCACGGTCGTCTTGAGGTTGACCCACTCGTTCTCAGGAAGGTTCGTTCTCGGGACGATCTCAGTATAGGTAGAGGGATCGAGGCCCTCGCCGAAGGAAGCACCAATCTGCTGGAGATAGCTGGTCATACCGCGGCGGGCACTGAAGGAGAAGTTGTACTTGCGGCCCGGGGTGAGGTGGATCTCCGGCGTGATGAGCCAGTCGTCGCTGGCCTGCATCGAGCTGAACGTACAGTAGGCTACGCCATTGGTGGCGTTATACTCCCACGTGCTACCATCGTTGTTGGCATCGACGATGGTGAAGAGGTTGAAGTCCTCCTCCGTATTGAAGTACTCCTCATAGGGCACCTCGCAGGCGTCGCCGATGAGAATCTTGTTGGAGGTGGCCTGTGTGCCATAGAGACCCTCATAGACCGGGGTCACGACATAGAAGAAGGAAGTGAGCTTGCCCTTCTCGAGGGTTTCCTCAAACTTCACCTTGGTGTAGTTCTTAGCCACCGTCACGCGACCTGGGTAGCGGACGATGTCGTAAGTGACCTGCGGACCATTGACATAGCCGCCGTGTGTACCCTGCGTTGGCGCACGCCAAGTCAGCGTGGACTTCATCGTCTCAGGGTCGATCTTCAGTTTCAGAGAGGAGACAGCCTTGGGGTTGTCCGGTCCCACCCATGCGGTGGTCTTTGCCAGCGGGCTACGTCCTGCGGCATTGGTGGTGGCAGCAAAGATGACGTTGTCACCCTTGGGGGCCGTGATGTCGATGCTCACCTTCTCGCCCGGCTGGCACGACTTGGTCACGGGCTCTCCATTCTCGATACGCACGGAAGCGGTCAGCGTGCCCGTCAGCGCTTCGCCACCAAACGTCGTGGTCGGAGCGGTGAACGTAGCCACACCACTGGTGCTGCCCTTGGAGAAGGAGACAGAGAGGTCGTTGATCTTGGCCGGCGCATTCACGTCGGTCAGGGCCTCCGCCACGGTGAGACAGACGACCTCCTCGCCGTCGGGGAAGTCGGCCACCTTCGTAGCCTTTGCCGTCAGGGTGTCCACCTCGTAGAGACCCGAGGGCGAGTTCTCAAACGAAGCAGCCCAATAGAGCTTGTCCGTATTGCGGTCGAAGGCGGCACTCTGCAGGTAGAGCGGATAGAGACCCGTAGGACCGATCTCGGTCACGGCACCCGTGGTACGGCTGATCTTGCAGAGCTTACCCGTGCTGCTGATACCGTACATGCTACCCTTGGAGTTGATGGCAAAACCGAGGAAATAGACATCCAGGTTGCCGATGGTCTGCGTCGTCAGGGACGCATAGTCGATGACGTTGAGCGCATAACCCGAGTAATCGCTGTTGTAAGCGATACCATACACCTTATTAGTAATAGGATCGACATCGGTGTCGAAGCAATAGAGGTCCGGGCGGTTGCTGACATCCTCGGTACGCGTCATCTCCCAGGTGTCCATGTCGTACTCATAGTACTGACCCATGATCTCGCCGAGGAAGCTGAAATAGCTCACGAAGCGGAACATGCCATCCTTGAACACACCACCACCGTTGGCGTCGAGGGCAGCGCCGCTGCAGAGGTTCTGGATCGTGATGGGGTTGGTGCCGCGGAACTGTCCCACATAGAAGGGAGTGGCGTCGCTGGGCAGGGTGTCCCACGACTTGGCATAGATGACGTTGCCCCAGAACTCCACGCCGTCTGCACTGGCGAGGCGTACGCGCTGGTTGGGGTTGGGCATCACGAGCGAGCGCGGTGTCTTGCGCAGTTTTCCTCCTTCGCGGTGCCACGGCTTGGCTCCCACGATGGGGCCGCGCTTGGCGGGCGTACCGGCCGGGTCGCCAACGCCAGGTCGCAAGACGCGCTGCGCCTTGGAATCCTGTGCCCACATCGGAAGTATGGGCACGAACAGCAGCATCCATAGCGGAACTGCCAAGAGAAGGGTTCGTTTTTTCATAAGCTGATATTTATAAAACTGTTAGTTGATTTCTCGCCTTTCAAGAGGTCGGTTAGACCGTTTTGAGTTGGATTCAGTGCAAAAATAGCCAAATTTCCACCGAGTATGCTTGGAAACTAAGTTAAATCTCGTTAAATACGGGCAAGATAGAGCCTACTACCGAAATTTAGAACAACCTCGGGTGTCAAATGGCAACTTTTAGGAGAATCAAACTTTGAGATGGGTAACAAAATCCGTCAAAACTAAGTGCTATTTGAGGAAAAGAAAGCAAAAATTACGAACTATTATTTTGTCATATCAAAATTATCTCCTAAATTTGCGCCGTCATCAATGGTTTTCCAGTCACGACAACAACATATTCTATTAACAATAAAAAACGATTCTTATGAAGAAGATTTTACTAACTCTCCTCGCCCTTCTGACGGTAGCTCCGCTGCTGGCTCAGTCGGACACGCTGACGTTGGGCTATTGCAAGGGCGCAGTGGCCAGTGAAGGTATGGCCACCCAGAAAGGCAACACTTGGGTGTCGGCCGCGATCCAGCTTCCTGGCGAAACCATGGAAGCCTACCAGGGCAACAGCGTGGCGCAAGTCAGAGTGGCTCTGTGCTCCCGCTCCAACATCGACACGCTGCGCGTCTGGGTGAGAAAGACGCTGAAGGGTGAGAACCTGGCCGAGGGCTACATCACCATGAAGACGGACACGCGCATCAAGAAGGGCTGGAACGTCGTGGAGCTCAACGCGCCCTACGCCATCACGGGCGAGCGCCTCTACATCGGCTTCGACCTGAAGCAGCGCGGCAGCACTCCTGCCCTCTCCGTCGTGAAGCCGGGTCAGACGGGTTCCTTCCACTACAAGAGCACCTCTGATGCCTTCTGGGGCGACCGCCACGGACAGGGTGCCATCAGCGTGGAGGCCGTCATCGTGGGCAATAACCTGCCGAAGTATGACCTGGCCCTCACGGGCGCCAAGGCCATGCTCAACGCCACGACGGGATCCGTGACCATGAGCGGTACGGTGTTCAACAAGGCCACACGCCCCGTAAACAAGTTCACCATCACCACCACCGTGGCTGGCCAGAAGTTTGCCACGACCTTCGACAAGACCATCACCTCGGGTCAGTATATCGACCTGAAGTGGACCATCAACCCGACCCTGGGAAGCGTCGATGGCGAGTCGGCCGTCAACGTCAACATCACCGACCTCGGTGACGAGACCGATATCGACCCGACCAACAACGCGCTCGACATCGCCATGGGCTTCAAGCGCAAGGTGCTGCTGGAGGAGTTTACCACCGAGTCGTGCCCCAACTGCCCGCGCGTGGCTGGCTACCTCCACACCGCCCTGGAGAATCCCGAGTATGAGGGCGAGGTCTTTGCCGCCGCCCACCACGTGATGTACTACACCGACTGGCTCACCACGAAGCGCAGCGTGGTCAATGGCGAGTATATCAAGACCGACCTCTACGACTACGCTTCCCTCTACAACGACCGCGGCACCTACGCTCCGGCCATGATGTTCGGCCGCAACGCCTGGTTCGACGCCATGTCCACGGCTGGCAACAAGTGCTGCACCTACATGCCCGGTTCCGCCATGGAGATCGAGAGCCTCATCCAGCAGATCCAGAGCGATCCCGCCAATATCATCATCACCAATCTCTCCGCACGCTACGGCGACAACGACACCACCATCGTGGTCCGCGTGGAGGGTATGCGCAACAGCAGCGCCAAGGATGGTTCGCGCATCACGGTCATGCTGACCGAGGACAACATCGCTGCCCACGGCCAGATGGGTGCCGAGGGATCGTTCACCCACCAGCACGTGACCCGTGCCATCAACTCCATCTGGGGCGAGCCCATCGAGTGGGACGGCAACAAGTTTAGCTACGAGGTCTCCCTGGGTCTGAACACGGTCTATTTCACCAAGAACGACAAGGTGCAGGCCGGCAACTTCGAGGAGGCATGGCGCATGTGGAACAGAGACAACCTCAATATCGTCGCCTTCGTCAACTACTATTCCACGAACGTGGAGGGCTGCGCCGTCGAGAATGTCGAGGGTGCTAAGTTCAACGACGCCATCAACGGCATCGAGGATCTGCCCCAGACGAAGGAGAGCCAGACCGTGCGCTCTGAGGTTTACACCATCGACGGCAAGCGCATCGAGGCCGACCAGATGGGCCGCGGTCTCTACATCATCCGCGACATCCAGGCCGACGGCAGCGTCCACACGCGCAAGGTCATGAGAAAGTAAAACACATACTGCTTCGGGAAGCAGAAAGCGTATAGCTTCGAGCAATACAAAGCGTTACTGCTTCAGGAAGCACAAATGTACCCCTTCCGCCAGCAGGAGACCGACCGTCTCTCTGCTGGCGTTTTTCTTTTGCCCAGAGTCGAAGGAGGCCCGCCGCGCAAAAGTCCTGCCCTATCCTTTGCGAGAACTTCTTCCCTATCCTTTGCGAGAAGTCTTGTCCCTCTCTTGCGAGAAAATTCCGCCCCTCGCTTGTAAAAAGGTCAAAAAGTATCATTCTTTTCGCAAAACAATGACTTTTAACACTCAATCAGCGGATAAGCAGCGAAAAATTATTAATTTTGCGTCCATAATGCGGAAGGACCATGACCAAGAAGATCATCTACATCATATACACGCTTATCCTTTGGGGCACCACTCTGGGGTTTGCCCAAGGCGCCAAGGGCAATGGCGGCGACCAAACCACTGCCACACGCTTGCTGCAGGCCGGCGACAAGTTCTACGACCAGCGGCTCTATACGGCCTCGATGAAAAGCTATCTCGACGGCCTCCGCATCGCCGAGCACCAGGGCTATAGCGAACTGACCGCCCGCTTCTACAACGGCATGGGCAATCTCTACAGCACGCAGGGCGACTACCAGATGGGCCTCTACTTCTACCGCAAGGCACTAAGCAGCAGTCGCAAGACGGGTCAAAAGACGCTGCAGAACGCCGTGCTCAACAACCTGGTCGGGGCCTCGTGCTTCGTCGGCCAGGCCGACAGCGGCATGGTGTTTCTCCAGCAGATGGAAGCCAATGTGGAGCACAACAGTGGCTACCGCTACAACATCCTGATGGGGCGCGGCCTCGTGGCCAAGAGCCAGGACCAGCCCGCGGCAGCAGCCAGCTACTACATCCAGGCGCGGCAGTATGCCATCCGCACGGGAATGGACTCCTCATTTGTGGACAACACCAATTCCTGCCTCGCCCAGCTCTATATGGACACCCATCGCCTCGACTCCGCCATCCTGCTGCTCAAGAAAAACGAGGAGTGGGCCCGCCGCACCAATCACGATGAATTTCTGGCCGAGACGATGCATCTCCTCGCACAAGCCTACGACGCGCAGGGCGACGCCACGCGGGCCTCGGCCTGCCGCATGGAGTATGCCAACCTGATGGAGAAGCTCCACTACAGCGACGAGCTCAACGCCATGAAGAACACACAGTATATCTACGACGCCAACAAAAACGCCAGTACCATCAATCTGCTCACGCAGCAGCAGATCTTCGACAGCCAGCAGATACGCACCCAGGCCCGCTGGCTCCTCGCGCTCGCCATCGCCCTGGCCTTGATCATCGTGCTCTTCATCATCGTCTCGGCACAGAAGCGGCAGCTCCACCACGCCTACAACCGCCTCTACGACCGCAGCCAGCTCTTCCTCGCCTCCCCCATCCAAGCCAAGGAGGCGCCACAGGCCGCCAACAAGGGGGACCACCTGGAGGACAACAAGGAGGACAACAAGGGAGGCAACCTGGAGAGCAACCAAGGAGACAAGCAGAGGGACGATCAGAGAGACGGGCAAGGGGACGTGCAAAGGGACGACCAGGAGGAAAAAACTCAGGAGGCTGCTCCCCGATCGCTGATCCTCACGACCGAGCAACGCGCCGCCCTGCTCGCCGACATCGGACGCGTGATGGGTAAGGTGGAGGAGTTTTGCAGTACCGACTTCTCCATCGACCGCCTCGCCCAGCTCGTGGGATCCAATCCCCGCTACGTCTCGGAAGCCATCAACGAGGGCTATGGCAAGAACTTCCGCTCCTTCCTCAACGACTACCGCATCAAGGAGGCCATGCAGCGGCTCGCCGACAACGATCGCTATGGCCACTATACCATCAAGGCGATCTCCGAGAGCGTCGGCTACAAGTCGCAAGCCAACTTCATCAACATCTTCACGCGGCTCACGGGCATGAAGCCTTCCATCTATCAAAAGATTTCGAGGGAGCGAATATCCATAGAAAAATCATGCTAAAAAGCGCATTTTCTATTGCTTTTTCGTGAAAAAGTGACGGTTCCATCGGAGAAAGGTTGGCGACCCTCTTTTTTGTCGCTACCTTTGCGCCCATAATACAAATATCAAAAAATATTGATTATGGACGCTAATTATTCTACCCACAAGGCCACGCCAAGGTGGCTTCGTTCTGTCGCCTCGCTTGCCGTCGCGGCATTGTTCTCATCGGCGGCCTGCGCGCAGGACATCCCCGCCAAGCCCGTCAATCTCCGTACCGTGCAACAGGATGGCTACGTGACGCTGACCTGGGACCGACTGGCGAAGGATCAGGCCGACACGCTGCTGACCGAAGGCTTCGAGGGCAAGACCTTCCCCGAAGGCTGGAAGGTACAGACGACCAACACCTACGATCCGACCTACACCTGGTTTCGCTTCCCGACTCCCGAGATGGAAGAGACGGGCAACGAGGAGGACCTGAAGCTGTGGAGACACACGGGCAAGGGCAGTGCGGTGGTCACCTGGGACCAGGTGGGCGAGCACGAGGACGGCACGCCTGCCGACCAGGACGAGTGGCTCATCCTGCCCGCCACCAAGGGAGCACAGTATCTCAACTTCTATACCGCCATCGACCCGAAGGTGCTCGAGTATGGCGAGTTTGAGGACTTCAAGGACCATTATTATGTCAAGGTGAGCCACGACGGCGGCAAGACCTGGAAGGCGCTCTGGGACGCTCGCTACGACAGCAACGGATCGGACGACTGGCAGCTCGTCTCGCTCTATCTCGGCGATGCCTCCGAGGGCGACGCCATCGTGGCCTTCCAGGCCCTGAGCGACCTGGACGACGAGGCCACGGGTCTCTATTTCACGTGGGCCATCGACGACGTGAGCCTCTATACGGAGGCCACCGCTGCAGCTGCCCCGTCGCAGCCGCGCGAGGGCAAGCCGCTGGCTTCGCTTCCCGCCTACCGTCCCTTCGCCATGACGGGCAAGAAGGTGGCCCGCCCCATGCGCTCCGCCTACAAGGTGACGGGCGCCACGTCCTACAACGTGCTGATCGACGGCCAGATGCTGGCCCAGCAGGTCAAGACGACCGCCTATACCGACACGACCGACAAGGCGTCGGGCGAATACACCTATGGCGTGCAGGCCGTCAACGGCGACGCCGTCTCGGAGCCCGTGGAGGTGAAGGTCAACTTCTCTGCTCCGCGCACCAATGCCCCGCGCAACGTGCAGGTGACTTCTGCCTACGATGAGGAGACGGGCAAGTACAAGGTCAACATGACTTGGGACGCTCCCGAGGGCGACCGCCAGCCGAGCCACTACGAGTGCTACGCCAACGGCGCGCTGTTTGCCGGATGGCTCGAACCCGATGAGCGCGCCACCGAGCAGACGGGCGTGAACCGCGGCGTGCAGTACTATGCCGTCAAGGCAGTCTATGAGAACCCCGACGGCGAGTCGGAGCTGGTGGGCACGCTGGTGGCCATCGGCACGCGCAACACCGTCTCTGACCTCCAGGCTTCCATCGACGAGAACAACGCCACGGCCCACCTCACCTGGCAGGCCCCGAAGGCTTCGGAATATACGGTGGAGAAGTATCTCGTCTTCCGTGGTGGCAAGCAGATTGCCGAGACCAAGGCCACGTCCTACGACGACACCAACATCCCCGAGGGCGACTACGAGTACAATGTCAAGACGGTCTATACCGACGGCATTGTCTCTCTCCCGATAGCCGTGGCCGTGAGCTATGGCGAGGAGATCGTCTATGGACTGCCCTTCAACGAGGACTTCAACAGCGGCCTGCTGCCCGCCGACTGGGCCGTGGAGCGCATCAACGAGTCGATGAAGACAGACTATCTCTGGCGCTTCGACAACTGGTTTGAGCTCCCCGTCGCCGGTGGTGGCTTCGAGGGCAACTTCGCTTCTATCTGCTCTTCTATCTCTCCGCTCGTCAATATGTTCTCCGCCCTGGAGACTCCCTGCCTCTACAGCAAGCTGCAGGCCGACGAGAAGGTCTTCATCGACTTTGACATCGATTACTGCACCGTCGATAAGGCTACGGGTCAGAAGTCGGAGGCCGGCTTGAAGTATTCCTACAACAAGCAGGCGTGGGCCGATGTCTGCGACGCTTTCGACGGCTACCACGTGGAGGATCTGGCCGCGGGCGAGACCTGCAAACCGCAGCACCTCTCATTTGACGTCACCAGCTGCTTCGCCGAGAACTCTCCGCTTTACTTCGCTTGGTTCTACAATGCGAAGAAGGCTCAGCACATCGCCATCGATAACGTGAAGATCTACATCGTCAACGGTTCGGGCATCCAGAGCACGGAGACGACCGCGACCCAGGCCGACGCGCCCATCTATAGCCTCAGTGGCCAGCGCGTGGCGGGCGACCGCAGCAGCCTCCAGCCGGGTGTCTATGTCCAGAATGGCAAAAAGATCGTCGTGAAGTAAAACCACTGGCCCTCAGGGGCCTACTATAATGAATGCCGCCAACGAACGGACCCTCGGGTCTTTCGTTGGCGGCATTGTTTTTTTTTACGCTTGCAGCCCGGGCGGAGTCAGCCCATGATATCCTGCTGCGCGCGGTCCATCTCGGCAGTCGCCACGGCGAAGCGCTGCTCCGATCCGCAGGCCTTGACAAGCATGGCGGTGATGCTTTCGCCACAGTCGGAATAGTCAAGCTTCTCGTCGTGGAGCAGCACGTTCATCGCGTCGAGGAGCAAGCGGTAGAGGGAGGCCTGGCGGAAGCTGGCGCCCTGCCCTCCCGCGAGCCTCAGTCCGCTGGCGTAGGCGCGCACCATCGCGCGCACGGTCAGTTCGATCGCCTGGTCGGTATCGATGCCCTCGCCCTCCTGCTGCTTTGCGCAGGCCGCGAGGTGGTCGGCCACGGAGAGACAAGCGCCTTCGAGCAGCGCGGAGAAGTTGCGCTTATACTCCGCCACCAGCGCCTCGTAGCAGGCCTCCGATCCACAGGCCGCGAGCAGCATCGACCTCATATCCATGCGCTGCTGATGCGCCTTGCGCACCATGCGCTCCATCTCCTCGTAGCCGGAATGGATGACCGCCAGGGGGAAGAAGACCGTTTCGAAGAAAGCGGGGGCTATCTGTTCGTAGTAGTCGAGCATCGCCCGCTTCACGTTTTGCGGCTGTCGGCGTTCCTGGACAGATCCCTGCCCACAGTCGATCACGCCCGAGGAAAAAGCGTCGAAGAAGGAGCGCACCAGGGCAGCTTGAAGTTTGTGTTTGTCTGTTTTCATATCTATTTGGAAATCTGCGAGTTAGTTATTATGAGATTCAAGCGGCCCTCCACCCCGGGCACAGGGGATATACACAAAAAGAGAGTCAGTAAAAAGCCAACTCTCTCTTTGTGCGCTCCAGGATGGGCTTGAACCAACGACCCCCTGATTAACAGTCAGGTGCTCTAACCAACTGAGCTACTGAAGCAGTAAGCAATCGTGTATTTCCGAATTGCGAGTGCAAAGGTACGATGAATATTTGAAACCACCAAACTTTTCGGGCAGAAAATTTCCTTTTTCCCGATTTTTTTCATTTTTATCTACCCAAGGCATCCAAATCTCCTTATTAAATTATACCTTTGCATCTAAAATCAGACATTCCCCTGACCAGCCACCTGCGCCAAGGCCCTCGCCGCCCTCGCTGGCATGGTCGTGGAATACGCATACAAAATCACGAATTCAACCCAAAAATAGAGAGAAATGACCAAAAAGATAATCGGCGTGTTGCTGGCCCTCTGTGCGCTAACGACGAGCTACGCCCAGGACAACGATCGTCACAACTTCGACGTGACGAAGAATCTGGAGGTGTTCAACACGGTCTATAAATACCTCGACATGATGTATGTCGATACGCTCAACGCCAACGAGGTGGTGCGCTACGGCCTGGGGGCCATGCTCAACTCCCTCGACCCCTACACGGTGTACTACCCCGCCGACGACACCAAGGAGCTCGACCTGATGCTGACGGGACGCTACGGCGGCATCGGAGCCATCATCCGCTACGACCTGGTGCGCAAGACGGTGGTCATCGACGAGCCGTATGAGGACACGCCGGCGGCCAAGGCGGGACTACGCAAGGGCGACGTCATCGTGAGCATCGACGACTCCACGATGACGGGGAAGCCCGCGGCCTACGTCTCCAGCCACCTGCGCGGCGACGCGGGATCGACGTTCGAGATCAAGATCATGCGCCCCTCGACGGGCAAGACCTTCCGCAAGATCATCACCCGCGAGCAGATCCAGCAGCCTGCCGTGGCCTACTACGGCGTGCAGCCGGGCGGCATCGGCTATATCTGCCTCACCTCCTACACGGAGAACTGCGCCCGCGACGTGAGGCGCGCCGTGCTCGACATGAAGCACCAAGGCATGAAGAGCCTCGTCCTCGACCTGCGGGGCAACGGTGGCGGAAGCGTCCAGGAGGCCATCTCCATCGTCAACATGTTCGTGCCCAAGGGCGAGACCATCCTGACGATGAAGGGCAAGATCAAGCAGGCCAACCGCGAGTTTACGACCAAGGTGGAGCCGATCGACACCGTGATGCCCATCGTCGTCCTCGTCAACGACCAGACGGCCTCGGCCTCGGAGATCACCTGCGGCAGCCTCCAGGACCTCGACCGCGCCGTCGTCATGGGCACGCGCACCTTCGGCAAGGGACTGGTGCAATCGACCTTCGACCTGCCCTACAACGGCGTCATCAAGCTCACCACGAGCAAATACTACATCCCCAGCGGACGCTGCATCCAGGCCATCAACTACCGCCACGGGCGCGGAGGCTACACCGAGCACATCCCCGACTCGCTGACCCATACCTTCACCACGCGCCACGGACGCATCGTGCGCGACGGCGGCGGCATCAAGCCCGATATCGAGGTGCTGCCCGACTCGCTGCCCAACATCGCCTTCTACCTCGCCTCGACAGGACTCGACTCCACGGAGGCGATGCTCAACTGGGAGGTGAAATACCTCAAGGAGCACAAGACCATCGCACCTGCCGCCACCTTCGAGCTCTCCGACGCCGACTACGAGGACTTCAAGGCGTTTGTCATCCAGAGCGGCTTCAAATATGACCGCGAGAGCGAGAAGCAACTCAAGAACCTGGTGAAGCTGGCGAAGTTCGAGGGCTACTACGACGAGGCGCGCGCGGAGTTTGACGCGCTCGAACAGCGCCTCAACCACAACCTTGCCAAAGACCTCGACCACAACAAGGAGGTGATCAAGGCCATCCTCGCGGGCGACATCGTGGCGGCCTACTACTTCCAGCGGGGCAGCGTGGAGAACAAGCTGCTCCACGACAAGCAGTGGAAGGAGGCGGTCAAACTGCTCAACGACATGGATCGCTACCAGCGGACGCTCCAGCCTGCGCCCCAGGAGGAGACGGCCAAGACCGAGGGGCAGACCGCCAAGACGGAGGTGACGGCGGAGCCGTAGCCTGGCGCATCTTGTGAAGATCCATACGCTTTGCATCGCTATATATATGAAATATAAGACTTTACGTGGCCTTTGCCGCTGATGCGCTGTTGTACGCTCCGAGATAGTCGAGCACATTCCATACAGAATCTGTTATGTTCGGATATTTATCGTGAACCTTATCATGAACTTTATCGTGAACTGTGTTCAAATCTTTCATTGTGGCAAGCCAAAAAACGCACGACTTGGCGGTGGAACGTGCCGAGTCGTGCGTCTATTAGGTTGAGACGGAGTAGGGGATTTGTCTGGGCTGGCAGCCTACCGCTTTACGAGGTGGCCGATCACCTGCTGGCGGTTGCGGCCCGCGCCCCGGTAGCCGACGTGTATCCAGCAGGCCTTGCCCGCGGAGGCGGTCTCCCAGATGAGCTGGTCAAACTCGAGGTTGTCCATCATCCAGGCAAACCACTCGCGCCCCGTCTTGGCGTCAGGGACGAAGATGTCGGCGGCGCAGCCCCGCGTGTGGTCCGAGGTTTTCACGCCCCCGACGGCGGCGTTGAGCCTTGGCGAGCGGTAGCCGCTGTTGATGCGGACGGCGTGGCCGAGGTGGGCCCGCAGCGGCTCCAGGACGTGGAGGCAGAGCTGCTGGAGGTTGCTGACCGCCGAGAGGGGCGGCGTGTTGTCTATGCGCCGCGTGGCGGCGACGAGGGAGGTGGTAAACTCCGTGAGGCGGAAGTGTTCTGATAAGATTATTGACATGTTCTTGATCATTTTTTGATGTTTGTTTTGATGTTTTTGTTTTACTGACTGTTTTTCCAACTGTTTCCGACTGCGAAAGTCCGAAAGGGGGAAGTGGAAAAGTGAAAACGTCATTTCGTCATTTCGTCATTAACTACTAAAGGTCGAGGCGAAAGGTTTTTTTATACACATCTCTGTCGATTCTTCTGACCATCCCCTGCCGTTCCCACCTATAGAGCATGGAGTTTATCCTGACTTTCGTCACGTTTCCACCCCTTAGGCTCATGGCAAGAGAAAAGGCTTCGTCGCTGGTGAAATTGGTCTCCAATTGCTTATAAATCGTGTCATTGCTACTTTTCTTGGTGCGCGGAGCGTCGGCAGGGGCATAGGTGGCCGCCCGAAAAGCCTCCTCGATACGCTCTCGGAAGAAGTAGATGGCGTTGTCGATCATGTAGTCGGCCAAGACGTCGAAAGTGGCGAGCATCTGCGGCGTCTGCTGGCGCTGGAGCATCTTCTGCCATAGCGTTGGGTCGGCTTTCAGTTGTGTCTCAGCGCCTTGCAGTCCGTGGTGCTGGATGAGCTGCTCGGCCACACGGCAGAGCATCAGACAGGCCGTCATGCGCATCGCCGTGGGGCAGGTGCGGAAGCGCTGGCGCGCCTTGGTCTTGTCGTCGTTCTCCAGCGTCTCGATGCGGATTCGCTCCAGCCAGTCGCGGCCCCGCTTCTCCAGTTTCGGCAGTTCCACGTCGCCGCTCATCAAGGGCAGCAGGTGGGCCACTTGCTGGATCTTCGCCTTGTGTTGCTCCGTCAGATGGTAGGGGCTCTCCGCGAGCGCCGAGAAGGTGTTGTCGGGCGTGCGGGCCACGGCCACACGACTCTGAAAACCGTCCGTGTAGTTGGTGATGACGCGGTAGAGCGCGTCGGGCGTGCCACACATCACGACGTTCCACAACAGTTTGTCGATGTGTACGTTGACGGCGTCCGCCGACTTGGCCTCGCGGTCGTAGGGCGTGCCGTCGTAGGCCTGGCGCAGCATCACGGAGAAGTCGCACATCGCCGTGCGCCACTTCTGCGCCACGGTGTCGGCCTCGGGCGTGAAGGAAAAGGCGTGCTTGCCACCCGTGTTGGCCAGTCGGTCGGCGAGGTTGGCCACGGTGTTGTTGAGGGTCAGGTAGCGCACGGGGTATTTCGGCTCTTCCGGTTGCTCCTTCTTGTTCTTGGCCGCCCGCTTCCGCGCGCGCCATTCCTCTTCTGCCTCCAAGTAGCCTTTATCGGCCATTTTTATCTCCGAGAGCCAAGCGGAGACCACGGGGTCGATACTGCCCTTGCCTGATGCAAAATCTCCTGCGATATAGCTGATGAGGTTGAGCTGCGAGGGGTTGCCGTGAATATCGACGCGCACGCCCGTGGCGAGCATGCCGATGGCCGGCGTGATGGCGAAGATAGCTGGCATGGCGAGGTATGGGCCCACGGCGTCGATACTCTCCCTCACGCCCTGCGGCATTTTGGGCAGCGCGTCGTAGTAGTAGAGGTCGTCCTGGAGCAGCGATTCCTCCGCCTCGGCCTCCTCCCGGACCTCGGTCCTCATGTCCTGGCGCACGGCCATCAGCACATCCTTCAACCGTTTCGGCATCTGCGTCTTCTTCTCGCCCAGGGCCGACCGGATGCAAGCCATTTTCTCCGCCTCGGGAAATCCGTCGTAGCAGGGGATGATGCGGTCCAGCAGCTGCGGGTCGGAGTCGCAGATGTTGCGGAGGTTGACGGCCAACTCGAAGGTGAGCGTGTTGCGGTTGGACTTCGAGGGCGTTTTCCCCTCATTGTAGAAGTCCCACCACTTCCTGATGATACGGTCGTAGGGAATGCCCTCGTAGCACAAAGGTTCCTCCGCCTCGGCCGCCTTTTCTTCTTTCTCTTCGGCCAGCGATTTGCTTGCCGTCTCGCTCGTCTTGCCTTCCTCCGTCTTAGTCTCCTCCTTGGGTTGCCCAGCCGTTTCAGAGGCCGCCTCAGAGGCCGTAGAAGCCGTCGGGCCTCCCGTAGTCTGCTCGGCCCTTTGCTTTGGCTCAGAAGCCGTTTCCCCAACTGTCTCAGGCGCCCCGCACTCCGCATTATCAAAAAGGTCCTCGTGCAGGTAGAGCAGGTCCTCGGACGTGGTGGCGAAGAAGACGCGAGTAATGTCCTTCGCCCCAGCGTCGTACTCCACGCCCAGCAGGTCGGAGGCCCAGCGCAGGTTGGCCTCCTGGTCCATCTCGGGATGGCGGCGGAAGACGACGTGGAGGCCGCCTCCGCGGGCGCTGC
>OHNH01000452.1_pt1 | contig 23772 bp, 20 predicted proteins | sample 1569561 | NCBI WGS metagenome assembly OHNH01 (sample SAMEA3879510, study PRJEB24766) | human gut metagenome | biome: human-associated habitat; feature: feces | place: USA | collected 1985/1987
TTCCATAGTATGAAACATAAATACACCTGTATAGTATCGTTAGCTCGTATCATTAGTATATAGATTGTATAACAGGCAGTTTTAAAAATTTTGAAATAAAAGACTTGCGAAAACCGCAAATAAAAGATACAATAAATGACAGAAAAGCATGAAAAAAGCACCTAGACGGCAATCCAGATGCTTATTTTCAAATAAGACAGTTGTTATAAGGTCGGCAAACCTTGATAACTTCTGAGATGTATCTCGACATACAAATCAATGACTACTGTGGAGCCATCCATCACAGCTTTATACTATCAATTTTTTTGATAGAAGTCAAGACAGGTAAGTGGAGTTTTTGATAGTCTTTGCGTGTGTGAGTAGATACGTAAGGGCTTTTTTTAATTCTATATAGCCTGTTTTATGATAACAGTAATAAAAAAATCATGGTCTTAGCACAAGACCGCCATAGAAAAAGAGTGCTATCCTTGTGGCTGGCAAGGTTAAATAATTAAGTGCGTGGTTATCTGAGTGGGATATAGTCATCAGTCTGGGGCAGATATCAGATTTACAAGCTATATACTAATGATACGAGCTGAAGATACTATACAGGCGTATTATAGTTTTTCCTCCCGTTTTAGGGGGGAAACTATGTCCAAGCTTCAGAAAACTACCAAGCGTAATAGATGCAATGTTGAAAGTCAACTACAAATTGGAAAAATATAGATGGTTTAAGGCAGATTGCAGGAAAATGAGGGGTTAATAAAATGAAAACTATTAAGCAAGTAGCGGATGAAATAGGGGTAAGTAAAACAGCTGTTAGGAATGAAATCGCAAAGCAAGGTTTACAAAGTAATTTGCGAAAAAACGGTAATCAGTTTGTGATAGATGAAAAGTGTGAAAACCTTATAAAATCAGCATTTAAGAGCAGAAACGGAAAGATAACTGCAAAGGTAGTTTGCGAAGATACTGCAAATCAAAACGCACAGGTTACCGACAACCAGAATGAGCAAGTTTGCGATTATCAGCATAAGATTGATGTACTGGAAACTGATAATAAAAGGCTATTGGAAGAAATAGGGCTATTAAAAGATAGGTTAAAAGAGAATAAAGAAGAGGTTATATATCTTAGAAGCCAATTAACAGAAAAGGATGAGCAGTTAAAAGAGAAAGATAATCAAATGGCAACACTCAATGCACGATTGGAAGAAAGCCTTCGGCTCTTAGACCAACAACAGCAACTTCAGGCAATGGAGAAAAAAATACAAGTTCTTGAAAATAAACAGGAGGATGTAGTAGAACCAGTGGAAGAACATCCGGAAACAAAACACTGGTGGGAAACATGGAAAGAATTGCGTAGTCGTAGGTTAGAAAGGGAAAGGAGCGGTATAGATGACTCAAGATAATAGAGAAAAACAAGAGAGAACTATACAAGATGTATTAAAAGAGATAAATGACAATCTGGAGTTTATTATAAAGACTCAGAAAGAAATGGCGCAGACATTAGATGATTATATAGAGCACAAGGAGAAAATGATAGAAGAATACAAAAAGAGTATAAAGTGTGGGCTAGAGGAATATTGAAAAGGGATAGGGATTTGAAACGAAAAAGTAGCCATTTAAAAGATACAATTCTATACAATTTCTTTTAAAAATCTGAAAACTTATCTCTTAAAACCCCAAAAACCATTAAAACGCAAGATATAGTATTGATACGGCATGATATACGCAAGAGTTTTTCGGAGAAATGATTATTTCTCCGAAAAACTTTTGCGCTTGTATTATGCGTCAACAACAGTCAGTATAGTATATTTCATTCTAAACACCACTATTTTTAGTATATCACATAAAAAAATTTTTTAATAGTCTTTTTATCGCTTTATCAGATTGCTATAATGAACCAAATTTAATCTTATGGAGGTGTTCATTATGAAAATCAGAACAAAAATGAAACAATTAACTGCTTTAACAATGTCTTTTTTATTTTTACTCTCCTTTCCATTAACAACCCTCGCTGCTAATAGTGAAAATCCTGAATAACTGATAAATATCGTTGTTTCAGATGATGAAAGAGCGTTACCTGAAGGGAAAATAATTGCTCAAAAGTATCTTTATAAATCAGACATAAAAAAAGCTGCGGATAGAGTAAAAGAAGGTGCGTTTGAAAACTTTCTTACTTCTATGGCAACAGGTCTTGCCGTAGAAAAGTTAATAACCCTTTTGGGTGTTTCTAATCCATGGGGGCTGGTAGGTGCTGCTGTTAGTTGGGCAGTTGAGTACATAAGAGTAAAACCCAATGATTGGTGGAAGGACTCTTTAATTATGATTTTAGATGGTCAAATTAGTAGTGTGAGAATATCTCATATTCAAAATTTAAAACCAACATATCCAGCAGCTTGGTTGATTTTAGAAAGAATGAGTTGATGTTTTATGAAAAATGTAAAGTGTAGAATAAACATATTATGCAATAGTAATTATGTTATTTACACAATTCGCATAATATCTTGGATAATAATAGGATTGTATGCTTATTTTGGTTTTTCAAATTTAGAGTATTTTGCAGAACATTCCTTTCTGAGTATCATTTTCTTGTTTGCAATTTTTGGGACAGATTATAAAGTAAGATATTCTAAAAAATCCTTTTTAAAGCGGTTTTGTGAGGTGCTATTACATTTGATTTTTATTTTCCTACTAATATTTGCAATGTATGTATTAGCAGTTTAATAAGAATGGTGATATAAAATCAATAACATGGTTATACTTGAAACAGCTATCTGAATATGCTATAATGGCGATAGCTAAGAAAAGATATAATGTGTCACGTAGACACAAAACGAACCCCCAGTAGCAGCCACTACTGGGGGTTCTTCTCATTTTACGGTTGAGCTTCCGTTAGGCTAGTTGTCGCTGTCATCTCCGTCTAACCATTTGCAAATATAGTAGCCAACTACACTTGCCAGTACGGAAACAAGAAAAGATATAATTTCTGACACGTAGACACACCCCCTTTCTGTTGCCAGATTGGGTGCGACAACGAAATTTATTATAGCACAGAGGCATTTCTGCCACAATAAGGCATTTTTCCTTGTTTGTTGACAATGCCCTGAAGAAAAAAGTGTGTCAAGGGCGGAGTTCCGTTAAGTTTACCCTTGATATACTTTTTCTTCAGGGCTAAAATTAGAAAAAAGGAAAAGCTTGTGTTTTTCGTACCTAAAAATAAAAAATACCCCAAAGTTAGCAAAATAAACTAATCTATGAGGAAAGCTTTTTATCTCTATGAAATATCCGATAGAAGTTTGGAAAAAATTACGCTGCAATAAAAAAATCACAAAAGAAAGGAAGAAAAACATGGCAGAAAAACTTTTAGCATTTGATGATTGGAAAACAAAATACCACCCAGCATGGTATCTCAATTCGCAGGAAAAAGATGAGGAACTCTTTGAAGAATGGCTGGAATATAAAAGAGCTGCGGAAGCCATTCCAGAAAACGAGCAGGCGTAGAGCCTGCCGTTTTTTGTTTCCGGAATTTTCCGGAAACAATGCCCTCTGCAAGAGCGAAATACATAGTGGCATTTTGCCACTATTAGTATTGAGTTACTATGAGTGACAAAACGGAAGTCTTGTGATAGAATGAACAAAAGTTGGCTGCTGTCGAACAGAGTTACCGCAATGTCCTAAAAGAAAGAGATGCCGTAAGAGTTGAAACGGATGTCAGAAGCGCCGTAAATAGGGCTACATCCGATTGCAGCTATAAGCACTATGATTTCCCAGAAATCATAGCAGAAACGCAGGAAAGGGCAAAAACACTCTTTCTGGAGCATAAGCCTGCAACCGTAACCATAGAAAAAGACAGTTATGAAAAAATGCTAAGGTATATAAGAGAGATGGAACAAAGGGAAGGTGTCTTTATCTGGGCAAAGGAAGCTGCTGACCGTATGGAACGTGCAGAGCAAAAATATACCAAAGCTGCGGAAGTTCTGCTCCGTAATCAGCTATATAGTCATGAAGTTGCGATTGATATGAGAGTAAAAGAAGCGGTAGAAGATAAAAAGGAAGCCTACAAATATCTGGAAGAAAAAACACAGGAAGCAGAAGCCTTGAAAGAAGACATGCGATTAGCAGAGTTGACTTTACAGGGATATGAGAGAATGTTTGCCAATTACGAAAATGTCTTGAAATATTTTCCTGAAGAATGGCAGAAAATGCAGGATAAGACAGAGCATATTCTGAAGCTTGAAAAACAATATGATAAAGGGGTACATAATAAGACCGTTTGTAGTGAATACATGAAAGAATGTGCAGAGCAGGGTCTACCCTGTCGAAAAGACATTGAAAAATCTATGAAGTTACATCAGAAAAGGGAACGGGAGTATGGCTTGGAACGATAAAAATTTATATATTAAATTGATGAACACCTTGTATTTACTGGCAAAAACGATGTTTTTAATTATCAAAAGATGATAGATACGGAGAAACCATACAATGCCATTGGTTATACCAATGGCATTGTATGGTGAAAGTTCTATGAATATAAAACACAATAAATTGATTATAGTCATCAAATAATAGAGTTTACTTTTGCTTCAAATATAATAATATTTCTTTCAATAGATACGCAATAAAAAGAAGTAAAACTATACAGTTCACTTTGAAAAAATATCCATTTAAAGCTCCTGCAATTTCCAACGCCGTAAGTATAATACTACATAATACTACCTTTTCCCATATAGAATTTACGTTTTTCATTTAATTTCTTACCTCAATTTTATTTTTTAGACTTCAAATGATAAAAGCTCTTTTGCGTAGTCTACTTTATATAAATCTCCTGAATATGACAAAGAAAATGGTCCTATACTAACACTAATAGATGCACCTAAAGAACTTTTATCCTGTACATATCCCAAAATGATTTTATTAGCATAGTCATTTGACTCTAGTCTTGCAATAACTTCCACAGTTCCTTCATAAGCTCCTATATTTCCAATATCAAATGTACCACCTGCAAAACTTAAATCAGAAGGACGAATTTCCTTTTGATAAGAAGGAATTTTCAAAACAGGTGTAGTTAAAATCTTCCACGCATCATCATTCAAACAGAAACTAAATTTATCTCTTGAAGTATCTATTGCACCATGTTTCCATTCGAAATGTGGATAAATATAATGTCTAGGAATATTATTAGTAGTGCGAAATGATGTTACGCTAAATTTCATATTAGGAATATCTTTCATCAAATCAGATGAGACATTAGTTCCTGTGTTGACAAGTTGCTCGCTCCGTGACGAAAATACTACTTCCTCGTTAATATTTATCAAACTTTCATAGATTGTGTATTTTTCATCGTGACTCATATTTTTTATATCATCATCAGGAACGCCTATATCCAAAAGATATTGTTCTACTTCGTCTTCGCTGGTTTCATTCAAAGGAGTTGCAGTAACTGTTTGATAACCTAAAAATATAATGGCTATACCAAAAGATAAGAGAAGGTTATATAGATGAAAAGGCCTATAAATATTTGATTCGAGAAGTAACTAAGCAGATGAAATGAATTGGAGGAAAAATATGAAATATACAGAATTGTTGAATGATGAAGATATCCAATATATTTGCAAAGCAATATCGGGAAAAAACTTTAAAAAGATTTTTGCAGATTCACCTAAAGAATTTACAAGAATCAAACCTGGATTTAGACCAAATAGCATGTCAGATGAAGAAGCGGTTGAAATCGCTATTAAGAATTTTAATAAAGAGTTTGTACGTGGATTTGTAGAAGTAATGATAAAACAATGGCTAAAAGAAATAGAAGCTAATTTTGAATCGTTGCAGATGGAAGATTATGATTATGAAGATGCGGTTGCTCTTACATTACTAGATTCATACTTTGCAGAAAATGTAAAATTATATTTTAAATTGGCGCAAGCAGAGAAGGATGATGCTTATATATTATACATTTGCAATAAAATGGTATCTGCTGCACAGGAACAGAAAAAAGATGGGTTGTCTAGGCGTAGGGAGGAAATAGATAATACAGAGCTTGTTTCAAAGATTCAAGATTTGTCAGTCAAAAACGAAGAACTCGAGAAGCAAAAAGTGGATGCTGAAAATCAGATTAATGCGTTGGATGAAGAAAAGAAAAATATCAATGCTCAGTTATATGAATGTCAGAAAAAATTAGAGGAGTTACAAGGTGAATATCAGCAAGATATGCTGGAGTTGAAAGATCTAAGAGAACGTGCACAGAATGAAATTATAGTTGATGAGGAAAATTTTACATCTGATGAATATGATTTCATATCATTATGTGAAGTGCTGCCACCAGATTATAATGGTATAGAGTTGATAGAAAGATATGCAGACTTAACACGGGATGGTGAATTTGAAGAATTTTACTGTGATGAAAGTGAACCAACCACATTTGAGAATAGGGATAAATTATATTGGAAAGAAGGCCCATGTGAAGTAGGAACGATGGGAGTATGGATGTGGAGAGCTGTACCTAATAACACCAATCCCAATAAGGATTATATATATTCGAGGTTTGCATCAGAGCTAAAACCAATTGAAATGATATCAATTCATCAAGTATCTGATGAAAAAAACTTGCTTGATTTATTGAAAGATGGATTAGAAATTGAGCATTTACCTGAAATGGGTATGTATTCAGCGAATGTTGGAAAGGGACATTATTCAGGCTTTTTATGTGCATCAAAAGATTTTGAAAAGAATGGTGATAAGTTTAGGTTGAAATCAACATTGATAACATTGCCTAAATACGAATTTGGAAGAAATGAATTTATAAAATTTGATAATAACAGGAGATTCTTTAAAAAGCTATCAGTAGGTATGCCCGATGCTCTTGTACCAGTTAAAGATACTATGGAACTTATAAAAAATATTATTTTGGGACGTAATTCATGGTCAGTATTTAAAGAAGCTGGAAAATCAAGAGGAGAGTGGAAATTAGTTAAGAATTTCTTGGATGAATTAGATGTTAATTCGATTTGTGCTGAAATTGCAGACACGCTAAGTTGTTCGCAAGTTGAGGCAAAAAAACAGTTAGATGAATTCATAACAGTTGCTGTCCAATATATCGATGGTGATAGTATAGAAGATAGTATTATTGAAGCAATAATTGTTACAGATGATAGGCTAATGACAAAATGCAAAAAAATACTAAAAAATGACTGGGAGGAAGAAAATAAGAAAGAAATTGCTCAAAAACAAAAAGAGATAGATTTACTTAATATTGAATTAGCAAAGGGCAAAGAACAACTAGATGAGATATGTTCTGATAAAGAAAAATATGAAGGTGAAGTACAGAACTTCAGGAAAGAATTGGAAGCTAAAGAACAGTTAGCCGAGGATGTAGAAAAAGAAGTATCGAAACGTATCAGAGAGGCTCAGGGTAATGCAGCTGCTTTTATCGCTGAAATGGCGTTTGTTAATGTTCCTTCCAGATTAGAATCACAGATGGAGGATAAAAATCAAATAAATGAAATCACTTTAGATGCTAGTGAAAATATAGGAATATTTACTCAGATAAAAGAAGATATAGACGAAGATTGGAATATGACATTAGATTCAATAGAGGATGAATTGATAGAAGCTGGGGTTATGGCGACTTTTGCTCGACCGATGGCGGCATATTTATATTCTGCTTACTTAATAGGAAGCGATTTATTATTAACTGGTCCTAATGCCGAGGCAATTGCACAAGCATTCTCATGTGCTGTGACAGGAAAATTAGCTCAGAAATTACAATATAAGAATGCTCCTAATTTAGAGTATTACAAAAATCAGATACATAAAGGCACAATAGTAATAATCGAAGAGCCATTTAATGCAGAATGGGTTTCACAAATTCCTAATTTTGTAGCAAATACAGAAGCATTTTGTATAGGCATTCATCCATTCATAGAAGACCTGCAAATTGAACCAAGAAGTTATTTTAATTATATGTTACCGGTGTTTACAGATAGTGTAGTAGATAGAGCTCCGGCAAAATCTTACATGTGTTCATTGAAGGCAGATAATTATGTTGAGTATGAATATGCTTTAGATAAAAAAGATAACTCAAAAGCACTATCAATATTGCATGTTCCTGCAATAGCTAAAAAACGCTTGGAGTTAATAGTGGGTAATATGCATTTAATGTTGGGTGATTCGAATACTGATTATGACGTTATGTTTGCTTTATTACCTTATGCATACTCAACTATGCAGACGCAGTTATTGAATGAAATGATAAAAGACAGCAATAAGAAAAAGATTACTATTTCAAATACGATGCTGAAGTATTTGACAGAGATTTACGGAGAATTTGATGAATAAATACGATAATCTAATGACAAAAATAGGTACGGAATTTAATATAAAAAAAGGAAAAACAGAGAGTGTCAATGATTATAAAGTACGTTTAATATATTCTGTTTTGGGTAGGATGGCAGTATCATCATTTTTAGATGATTACGACAATGATATGCCTTCGATTGTGCATATGAAAAATCGTGTTTCTACTGTTTTGGATAGCTATTATAAAATGTATCCAGAACTAAGTGCTTTATTGCCGGAAGATACTGAAAAAATAGCGAATGAAATATATGATATTTATTCTCATACAGGTATTTTTTATCATATTCCAAATCGTATTGTTTTATCAAAGAAATCAGAAGAGTCTATTAATGGTGTAGTACTGACAAGAGGATATGAGTTAGGATTAAAACAGGCAGTAAGTGGACTTGGAACATATATCATATCAGAAAATAGCTCACAGTCAGATAAAAATATATTTTATATTCATACAACATCTTTGCGCGATAGGTGGCAATCGTGGATAGAAGATGCTAAATGGAGCAATTTTAAAGTAGAAGGGGATATAGAATATCTTAGAATGGGTCCACCATTCACTCGTGGGTACTGGGTGAATAAGCCTAATGCTGAAGGTAAGATTTCGATACTTAGAACTGGATTTAAAGGCAATGAACTATATTATTTATATAAAATAGATAAAGACAAGAAAATACAGGCGAGTCAATTGCCGAATTGGATTGTAGATAATTATCAATATAGGTCTTTAGCAAATGCTTGTTTGTACAATGCAGGCGTTCTTCCACCAATTACTTATCGAGTTGATGGGGATATAGTGAATTTTAAATTTGGATATTTGCCACCACCTGCAGAGCTTTATCTATGGAAATTGTATAGTTGGCCAACCTCGGTATTGGATCTTCCTAAAGATTTTAATAGAGTTTCAACTAAGTGTATATTTGAAAGCATTGCAGAACTTATGAAGAAACAAGGTTATGTATTTGTAGAGGAGAATTGATTATGCCAAATGGAGCAAATTCTGTGCATAAGGAATTACGCACAGAACTAGAAAATTATATAAAGTCGCAGTACTTTGCGAAAACACCAATATTACTGTCGGCAGTAAGTGATCAGTTGGATAATGAAGGCATTTTATATCAAAAACCATATATTGAATCTTCTCCAGCATACAAGGTTAAATTTAACGGTATTCAGTCTGCTAATATACCAGATTGGATGAAGGATTATTTTTTGAGCTTGAGCAATGCGGGAGTGGGTGTATATCCGTCTCCTTTTGTGCATCAGATAAATGCATTAGAAGCGGCCAGTGCGGGAAAGGATTTATTCGTTGCGACTGGAACTGGTTCTGGTAAAACAGAGTGTTTTATGTGGCCTTTATTAGCAAAGCTTGCCGATGAAGCTCGGAATTCTAAAGAGACATGGCAGATGAGGGGGATTAGAACCATTATAATGTACCCTATGAATGCGCTCGTATCTGATCAAGTAAGCCGACTAAGAAGATTGATAGGTGATTCTGAAAATAAATTTGTCAATATTTATAGGGAAATATGTGGAAATAATGTAAGACGTCCACAATTTGGAATGTACACAGGAAGAACACCATATCCAGGCCCAGAGCCTAACAAAAATCAGGATAGGCGACTAGAGAAAACTCTCGAACGAATGTCATTTCCAGTTTCAGAGAGTGAACAACACTTTTTTGAACAACTTATGAAAGAAGGAAAGACTCCAGCCAAAGCTGATATGAAATCATTCTTAGAAGCTTTACATGAAAGTAGGCATATTCCCAACGATGAAGATGCAGAGCTTATTACAAGATTTGAGATGCAACAATTCTGTCCGGATATACTAATAACTAATTATTCCATGTTAGAATATATGCTTTTGAGACCTCGTGAAGCTAAAATGTGGAATGATACAAAGGATTGGCTAGAGAGTGATCCCAAAAACAAGTTGCTGTTTGTTATTGATGAAGCTCATATGTATAGGGGATCGTCAGGTGGAGAAGTTGCGTTGCTTATTCGTAGATTATTCCATAAATTAGAAATAACGAGAGATCGAGTTCAATTTATTCTTACAACTGCGAGTATGCCAGATGCGTCTGAAGAAGACAAAAAAGCAGTGATGAAATTTGCAACAGAATTGACGGCCGCAGACACTAGTATAGATTTTTATTATTTAACAGGTGAAAGAGAAGATATAAAAGGATGTCAAAAGTATGATATATCTTTTGAAAAATTTGAAAGCTCAAATGTACAAAAAATTGAAGGAAATGAAGAAGAACGGTTACAAGAATTAAATGAATTTTGGAACGGGATAGACGGGGCACCGGAAAAGTTTTCAAATTTGGATGATGCATATTTTTGGATGTATGAACATTTAATTGAGTATGCACCGTTTTCTACATTGATTAGTACTTGCAGAGGTGCAGCGATATCACTGAATGAATTAGTACAGACAATTTTTCCTAATCAGGATAAAGAGAAGGCATTGCAAGCGGTTGGTGTTTTATTAGCGATAGCTCCACAGGCCAAAAATGATAAAGGTACTGTACTGTTTCCAGCAAGAATGCATATGTTGTTTAAAGGTATAAAAGGTATATATGCATGTGCGAACCCTAATTGTACACATTCGCACCATGATGACGCATTATCATTAGGTGATATTTTTTTATCGGATGGGAAATTAACATGTCCACATTGTCAGAGTGTTGTTTATGAATTATATAATGATAGAAGATGTGGTGCTTTATTTTATAAAGGGTATATTTTGGAAGATGATACAGATTTTAAAGGTAATGCATATTTATGGCACTATTCTGGACAAATGATGGATAGAAGAATGAAGGAAGTTCATTTATATATTCCAACAGATGACTATCAACTTCCTGCTAAACAAGGAAAGAATGTAATTAAACCATGTTATCTAGATATAAAGAGTGGATTTATTAATTTTAAAGATGATTCGCAAGCTGATAAGCCGGGAGTAAGAAAGCTTTATTACTGTAATTATTCCGCAAAAGGAAAACCACAGATTGTGACTTTTACAACGTGTCCACATTGCAGACATCAGCTTTCGTCTGCGCAGCTTACTTCATTTAGTACAAGAGGAAATCAGTCATTCTTTAATTTGATACAAGCTCAATTTCAAAACCAACCAGCAGTACCAGGAAAAGAAAATGATCCTGACAGATTGCCAAATGAGGGAAGAAAGGTGCTGCTTTTTTCGGATAGTAGACAGCGAGCTGCAAAATTGGCGCGAGATATGTCTGATTCTTCAGATATCATGGCTGCAAGACAATTGTTTGTATTGGCAATAAATCTGATGGAGAAATCAGTGGTTGAACAATCAATGAATTCGCTTTATGACTATTTTTGTTTGGTGGCAGGACAGCAGCATTTGCAAATCTTTCACGAGCCAGAAAGAGAAAAGTTTGCTGAAGATTGTAAGACAGCAATCAGTAATTATCAAAGATGTATCAAGCGCAGAAGAGATTATATTCCGAGATTTACAATTGCAAATGCACCAACACAAATGCAAAACTACTTGCTCAGATTATTTGCAGGTGGCTATAATACATTATATGATTCTGCATTATGCTGGATTGAACCGACAGAACAAGCTTTGTTTGATGCACTTGATGCGTTAGAGGAAGCAGGGATAAAGATAGATGAGAATGAATTCATAGAAGTTTTTAATGCATGGATGATTTCAGCGTGTGATACAGCAACAGTGCTGGGACATACAATTTCGGATAATATTCGATTAAATGTCAGACCTAATTATGGTGGCTATGGTCTGGACAAAGAGTGGAAGTTTTCAAAGAATATTATGGAAATTATGAAATGGGAAGATGATTCGAAGGAAATGACTACTTGGAAGGGCGTGCTTAAAGAAGCTTTTCTGGATTCAGCACAACCAGATAATGGAAAATTATATGTTGATTTGTCTAGGGTTAAACCAAGATTCAATATTGATAAAGAATGGTACCGATGTGAACAGTGTTCGGAAATATCTCCATATATGATTAAAAAACGGTGTCCAAGCTGTGGATCAACACATATGCATGCTATTTCTAAAGACGAATATGATGCATTGGATTTTTGGAGAAAACCGGCACTTGATGCATTGGACGGAAAGTCAATTCACGTTATTGATACTGAAGAGCATACTGCCCAGCTTTCCCATAAAGATCAACGTGATGATTTATGGAGCAAAACAGAGCAATACGAACTTCGTTTTCAAGATTTAATACAGGAGGATGAGACGCCGGTAGATATTTTAAGTAGCACAACAACCATGGAGGTTGGTATTGATATAGGCTCGTTAGTTGCTGTTGGCCTCCGTAATATTCCTCCAATGCGTGAAAATTACCAACAGAGAGCAGGTCGTGCAGGTAGACGAGGAGCGAGCCTTTCTACAATAGTAACTTTTTGTGAAGATGGACCACACGATACGTTATATTTTAATAATCCGGTTCCTATGTTTAGAGGTGATCCTAGAAGACCGTGGATAGATATTGAAAGTTCAAAATTGATGCAAAGACATATCGCAATGGTTGTATTTCAGGAATATTTACAAGGAATAGGAGCTAGCTTAGATACTATTCCTGCGGTAGAATTTTTGGATAAGTATTTAGATGAATTCATTTTATTTTCAAAAAAATATCGAGTAAAGAAAGATGATCTTTTGCTTCCGGCAATGGTTGATTTTGACTATTTGGAATTCTCTGATTCGTTAGAAAGTAATTTGTCGTTATTGAAGCAAAAACGTGATGATCATCCGGAACTATTTGGAGCTCAGGAAAATGAAACAAATGTGGAAATTAAATCTTTATTGGATGCTTTATATGAAGAAGGTGTTATTCCTACATATTCATTTCCGAAGAATGTTGTTAGTACATATATAACCGATAACTATGGAAGAACAAAATACGAGGTTGAGAGAGGTCTAGATGTCGCTATAGGTGAGTATGCTCCAGGAAGAGCAATTGTTGTAGATAAACAAACATATCAAATAGGTGGATTGTTTTATCCGGGAAGCGAAAAGAAACAAGGGAAAGCACTATCTCCGGCTAAGTCCTATATGGATGATAGAAATTATATGAAGTCTGTACTTACATGCTCTGAATGTGGATGGTTCGGGCTTGAAGAAGAACACGTGAGAAAATGTCCATTTTGTGGCAATGATAAATTAGAATTAGCAAGAAATATGCTACGTCCTTGGGGATTTGCTCCGAAGAATGCGAGATCTATTCCAGATGTTCAAATATCAGAGGAATATACAGCTGTGCAACAACCGTTATATTCTACATTACCAGAAGCGGATGAAATATTTAATGTTAAGGGTACAAAGAATATTAGAATGGCATCGCGAAAGAACCAAAGAATCATTATGATGAACAAAGGTGTAGAAAATAGAGGCTTTGTTATCTGCAGAGATTGCGGAGCAGCCATGCCAGGGGATGATCCTCATGTGCTTGATGATATTCAGAGACCTTATATTACAAAATTTGCGAGAGGTAAATGCAGGCATAGTGATTGGGAAAATGTGAATCTTGGATATGATTTTGTTACAGACATGCTTGTTCTCGAATTTGATATTGATAGAAGTAGAATAGATGCAAGAAGAAATGATAATCCATGGTTACCAAGAGCTGCACAATCGCTGGCAGAGGCGCTGAGACTTGCGGCAAGTAAATATTTGGATGTTGAGTTTTCTGAACTTGTAACAGGATATAGACTTAGAAGTAATCCAGTGGGTACATATGTAGATGTATATTTGTATGATAGCTTGTCTAGTGGTGCAGGATACGCTGTTAATGTAGCAAACGAGATAAATACATTATTAAAACTGACTCGTGAAATCCTTACAGAATGTTCATGTAGTAATGCATGCCACGATTGCCTTAAGCATTACAGAAATCAGTATGTACATGGAATGTTGGATCGATTTGCAGCTTTAGAGTTATTGGATTGGGGTGAATACGGAAAAGTTACTAATGATATTAACCTGGAATTACAAAAAAGGTATCTCTATCCATTAAAAGATATTTTAAATTTATCAGGGTGTAAGATTAGGCTTGATGATTCTGATATATGGGTAGAAAATAGTAAACGTAAAAAGCAGGTGGTGGTATATCCTGCTATGTTAGTAGAACCAAGAGATAAAGAAAAAATATATGTTAGCGATGCATATATTAAATACGCTAAACCATATGCAGTACAAAAAATATTAGATGAAATCTGATAAGGCGGAAGGGAATGCATGATTGTTTTTAATAAGTTTTTATTGGGCTGGGCAGCAGAAATTGGTGTTTGCCTTTTTATGGAGGGATGATTTAATGAGAATAGTATCTTTTAACGTAAATGGATTTCGAGGTATGCTAGGTCAAGGCGATATTATTTCAGACGAAGCATTATACAACAATTTACAGAGCTTAAAAGAATTTATTGATAGTTTGAAGATAACCGATGAAGATGTAATCATTTTGCAAGAGGTACCACATAAAATTTTAGTAGATAAAACCACTGTCCCTTGGGTGTGGGAAGAACAAGTCATGTTTCAGAAGTTTAACTCGGTTTTCAATAAGGAATATAAATTATTCTATCCGCGGTTCTTGATTGACTCGAATCAATGTACTGTTGGTTTGGCAAGTAAAAATACTATATGGAAATACTCACAACCACCAATTGTTAAATATGATCGATATCATCACTATGGAAATAAACTTATTGAAATTGAAAATGGTAATGACATTTTGCTTGGAGTGCATGTAAATCCTTGTGATGAAATGTGGAATTTGATTATTAAAGGTTTGGAGAAAAATAGAGTTACATTTATTGTAGGAGATTTTAATGCATATGAGGAACGAGGAAAAATGAAAAATAAACCAGGTATTCTAAGAGGAGTGGGCTACAATTCATATATTCCTAGTAATGTGATTACAGATTATAAGGATAATTCATCCATAGATAATTTCTATGTTGAAAAAAACAAAACTATTGAAAATGGAATTAGTATTGAGGTAAAGAAAACGAGGCAGTTTGTTTCGGACCATGCATGTTGTATTTTAGATATTACTAATTCTTAGTAGTCCCCCCCTTTTGATTTTACTACTAATAGCCAGTAATAACTTACCAAATCTTGCTCTGATTTGCCATAATCTGCATTTTCAGAGCATTTTACAAAATACCCAAGAAACCCCGCCAAACATGGCATTCTTGGCGACAGGAGGTATATTATGACACCAATTTGTGTCCTATTCATCTGCCACAGCAGAATCTGTACTTTTGTCTGAAGTGGCTTAAAATCAAGGCTTTTGGGGAATGAGAATGGTATTTGTACCCCCCATTGTCCCCCTATTTTGCGCGAGTGTACCGCGACAACCTAAAAGCAAAGCTTTTGGGTTGGAATTTGTTAACCGGACTGTCCTCGATAAAAATGAATATGATTTGTGGTGAAAGAAGTTCCTGCGGGGAGCAGATGGACCGATTTTGAGACGGAATAATTCTGTAATTCCGTCACTTCATGAGAGATAAATGTTATAGTGAATAGAGAAACGCGATAGCGTAGTAAGCAATAATTTCAGATGATTCAGGTTTGATCAGAGAGGAGAAGAATATGAACAACTATTGTATGATCCAGAACTCCAAAACGTTTGCATTTTCCGCAGAGAATCCAACCGGTGTACGCGCAGGTGGTTCCCAGGGCGGTGACTGCACCAAGCTTCGTCCGACCGTGACGATTCCTGCAGGGGAAACCGTAACTCTGGTAGATGCTGCAGGACCGGGTGTGATCCAGCATATGTGGTTTACCGGATATGTAGGGCACCATTTTATCATCCGTATGTATTGGGATGATCAGGAATATCCGTCTGTGGAAGCTCCGCTCTCTGCATTCTTCGGATGTGCCTATGATGAAAATTTCGTGGACCGGGATGGCAAATATCCGGTGTTGAATTCTGCCATGATGCTGGTAGCTCCTGGTCGCGGCTATAACAGCTATTTTGAGATGCCGTTCCATAAGAGAGCTCGGATCACGATGGAAAACCGTGGTGACAAGGATGAAAATCTTTATTATATTATCACCGGAGCTTATCAGGAGATTCCGGCGGAAGCTGGTTATTTCCATGCCACCTATCGCCAAGAGCACCCGGTTCAGAAGGGTCGTACCTACACAATCGTTGACGGAATCGAAGGCAGGGGACAATTTGTTGGTGTGACTCTGGCAACTGGTATGAATGGCAACAATACCTGTTGGGTAGAAGGCGAAGCCCGCATGTATCTGGACGATGATCCGTATCCGTCTATCCACTATACCGGAACTGAAGACTACTTCGGCGGTTCCTATGGATTTGGAAATGACATCATCATCAAGAGCTATCAGACCTTCAGCGGCTTATATACCGGCATGTATGCAATATATGGAGACAACCGGGAATTCTATAACGGACAGCAGAGATTCCTGCTGTATCATTTCCATATTGCAGACCCGATCCGTTTTGAGAATAAGTTTCGTATGACACTCGACAACATGGGCTGGACCGGACCGCGTTACGATGATTACACCAGTGTTGCTTATTGGTATCAGACCCTGCCGTCCGCACCGCTGATGCCACTGCCGACAGATGCAGAGATGTGTATGAGATAATAGAACCAGATTGGAGATGTCAGATAGACTGGTTTTAACCTTGCGACACGTCGCATCGGTTATATCGGACTGACATCAGAGATTTGCCGGAAAGGATAGAGGTATTATGTTACTGGAAGAGAAGTTTTTGGAATTTCATCGTTATGCCAGCAGCCACAATCTGCCGCTGGAAGCTATCAGTGTCGGAGATGAGAACAAGGTACTCTGTGAGATGCACTACGCAGCAAATGCACCGAGAAATATTTATTCACATACCAAGAGTTTTACGGTAACAGCAGTTGGACTCGCAATGGAAGAGGGAAAACTAAGCCTGGAAGATCATGTGGCGGAAGTGTTTGAAGATAAACTTCCTTCAAATCCGGATCCAAATCTGGAGAAGATTCAGTTGAAACATCTGCTCTGCATGTCCAGTGGCTTTGGTAAGGCACTTCTGATGAATGCGGACAGACGTCCGGGCATCGGCGCACCGGATTATGAGAAATATATGATGGCACAGCCGGTTCCTGTGGAGCCAGGCAGTGCATTCTGCTATTCCTCTGCCGACAGTATTCTGGCTGCCCATATGGTAGAACGGGCCGTTGGCAAGCGGATGGGAGAGTATCTGTATGAGAAGGTATTCCAGCCCCTTGATATGGGATGGCCGCTCTGGGAGCATGATCCACAGGGACATCCGAATGGCGGCGGAGGTATGTATCTGACTTGTACCGAGATGATGAAACTGGGACAGCTCTATCTGGCTGAGGGTAACTGGAAGGGCAAGCAGATTGTCAGCAGGGACTGGGTGCAGGAGGTGTCCACCCCGAAATTTACCTTCGAGCCATCTGCAGATCTCTGGCATGTAGGATATGGCTATCAGTTCTGGATCAGTCCATATCCAGGATCCTATCGTGCTGATGGCGCATTCGGACAGATTACAACGATTCTCCCAGAGAAGGGATTGGTTGTTTCCATCCAATGTCCGGAGCGAGGTAATTTCGATCAGGTGAAACGTGCGCTGCATGAACATTTTCTGATGGAATTGTAAGAATAGACTTGCAACAATATGCTATAATTTGCCCAGAAACCGTACTTTTGGCTGCAAAGTAAAAATAGCAGAATATAAGAATAAATTACAATGGGGATGTGATAGAGGGAGAGGATCAGCTGGGCTGGTCCTTTTTCAGTGGAGTTAAACTTGTCTGAGTAGTAAACGTCAAACCATGCGCCAGTCATTAAAATCAACGCCGCCCATTATTGGCGACGTGGCTTCCTGCATTCGTCCGGAAGACTATCTGACCATGGCATGAGATAGTCCAGCTTTTCTGGATCTATATTTTCTTTTTCCTCACAGAGTTTTGGCAGTTCTGTGAGGATATATTTAAAATAATAATACGGCCGCAGATTATTCAGCTTGGCTGTTTCTGAAATACTGTATACCATCGCACTGGCAGATGCTCCTTTGGCTGTATTGTGGAACATCCAGTTTTTCTTGCCGAGGCAAAAGGTGCGTATGGCTCTCTCCGAGGCAGAATTATCGATAGGGACATCTCCATCTTCAAGAAATACCTTAAGATATTTTTCCTGATTGATTATGAAATTCAGCCCCTGGCCTGTTTTGGATTTTGGAGGTACCGCACAGTCGTTAACCTGTTGTTTTACCCACGCAAAAAATTCCTCAACCAGCGGCCGGATCAATTCCTGCCGTTTTTGAAGCCGTTCCTCTGATGAGAGCCCTTTTAACTCAGTGTCAGCATTATAAAACCCGGCTATCTTCTGCAATGCCTGATAGGCAACAGACTGCCTTACAGAAGACGGATCCTTTTTATCGGCAGCCTTAACCGCATCCGCAAAATCACGCCTTGCATGCGCCCAGCAGTTTGCGTTTGTCACATCTGGAAGCTTTTTATCAACTAGATGATATTGCTGCAGGCTGTCCGTTACAAGGATTCCTTTGTAATCCTTGTAAAAATCCAGAGGCTTTTGATGATCACGTCCTTTTTGGTACTCATATATCACAATCGGGCGTCGGGTATAAAACTCTCCGGAACGGTGCACCCACATATAGCACTTGCTGTTTGGGTGGTCGCTGTCTGCTATTACTTGAGTCGGTGTTTCATCTGACTGTGTGACATGCAGTGACAGCAGCTCCTGCTTCATCCGTTCAACAAACGGAGTGAAGTACATCTGGGAGCATCTGACAATCCAGTTGGACATTGTCTGGCGTGATATATTTACGCCATTACGTTGAAACTCCTGCTCAATCCGGTGTAATGCTGATGAATTCACATATTTTACATTAAGTATTGATGCCAGTAATGATGGCGTCACTATACTGTTGCGAAGCAAGTCCTTGGGTCTGTTTCCACGAAGGAACTCATCCTGATGATCACCATCAGTTCCCACATACACCTCGACAGTATGAATTTCGACAGTCCATGCTTCGGGCTCATGACGAAGCCTCTTGTAGGTTTCATCCGGCATACGGCGCCAATTGCCTTTTCCATAAAAAGCATCCAGCTGTTCTTCAGAAACACTGTATGGCGGAAGTATTTCTTCCGGGAAATCTTTCAGGTCGATATTCCGCTGTCCTTTTTTCTTTGCACGCTTGGCAGTAATGACCTCTTCAGCAGAAGGCTCCCTGGAAGATTCATCATAGGCGGCGTCCGCTTCGTCAAAAAACGAAAGCTGGCCTTCGATTGATTTTAAGCTCTCTGTATGCCTGCCAAATCTATAATTATTGGCAATGCGGACCTGCTCAATGAGTTTTTCGATGTTATCATTTAAAGCATCGAGCTGTCCCTGCATCATAAGAACAATGGTAATCAGTTCTTCGCGGCTGCAATTATTCAGTTCTTCCAATGTATGTTTCTGTGCCATTGCTTCACTCCCTTAAACTGTTTTCATTATAACAGAAGCAGCTTTAATTAGCGAATTCTTGTGTGTTAGCTCTCCGTCATTATGCCTATCGCTATAAGGCTATAGGATGCTGATAAACGCAGGGAAATATAGAGCTTTCAAATTTCAAGATATTTGTTTCAAGTAACTGCTAACTATTGTACCAGTTGTGAAAAAGGCATATAAACCAGGTTCAACTATAGATTTTTTGACGTCATAAATGTCTTTGAAAAATCTCTGTTTTGCACAAACTCAGAAGGGATTTTGTGGTGTTACATCCTTGATTTTAGGATCGAGCGGATTTAAACCGAGCATCAGGTAATCGAATTGCTCTTCGGTAAGATCCGCAGCGTCTTCCGTGGTTCTTGGCCAGGATAGTGAACCGGATTCAATCCGTTTATACAGCAAAAGAAATCCATCGCCCATCCAAAGCAGTCCTTTAATCCTGTCGGAACGTCTACCGCAGAACAGGAACAAGGTTCCTTTCTCAAAAGGATTCTGCTTATATTTGTCACCAATGATCATCGAGAGACCATCAATGCCTTTGCGCAGATCCACTGTACCACACGCAAGCACAACCCGATTGATTTTAGCAACGTTCTCCAGCATGGACTACCTCCTTTAAGAGCCTGCTTAGCACAGCATCTGAAACATCGTTTGATATTTCGAGAATGATATCACCATTCCTGACAACTGCAGTCGCGTTAGAAGCTGACGAAAATTCCCGTGTTTGAATAGTTTTCTCTGATGTAACAGGGGCAGCTATTTCAACAAAAGAAATTTCGGCAGGATTTTCGGTTGTTACAGGCAGCTGCATCTGGTCGTATGATTCTTTACGAAACTTGCGCAGCCAGTAATAATAAGATTTTTCCTTGATATCATTGTCTTTCAGCCATTGATGGACAGTTACGTTTGCAGGTCGTTCCTGACATTGATTTATGATATTTAACCAGTTAGCACGCCTTACATCGTGAGTACATTTATCCATGATAGTTTGCCTCCTCTAAAAAACTATTAGTTTTTTCGTGTCTTATAGAGTGTCTCACAAAAATGCTAATTATCCAAGGCGCGTGGTTTGACGTTTACTCTGAGTAATATGCTACAAACAAGTTTGTGGACTGAAAAAACCAAAATAAAAGTGCCGAAAAATACAAGACGCAAAACATTAAGCAAACGCAATAATTAAACGCAAAATATCGAATTGATTTGACTTTTTACGTTTTACTGAGGTATAATTTGCGTAAGATGAGGAATAATATTGCGAATGACAGGAGCTGATATATATATGAAAACTTGTAAAGAAAAGGCTTTAGAGTGGAATGTTTCTCCACGTTCCGTAAGTGATATGTGCAAAAAAGGAAGAATACAGGGTGCAATAAAAGAAAAAGGATCTTGGTTAATTCCAGACGACTCTCCAAAGCCAATGGATGGAAGAGTGTCTAATGGAAAATACATCAAGAAAAATATGGTTGCGAAAGCAGAAGTTAAATCATTACCAATCGGCATCTCTGACTATGTTCGTGCGCAGGAAGAATATTACTATGTCGACAAGACGTTATTAATCAAAGAATTCTTGGATCAAAAGCCATTGGTATCTTTGTTTACGAGACCAAGGAGATTCGGAAAGACCTTGAATATGGATATGCTCAGAGTGTTCTTTGAAATATCAGATAAGAATACTAGTAAGTATTTTGCCGATAAAAATATTTGGCAATGTGGAGAAGAGTATCGTTCACATCAAGGAAAATATCCAGTCATATTCTTAACTTTTAAGGATGTTAAATTTGATACTTGGGACGCAACAATAGATAAAATAAGGGGACTACTTCAAGAAGAGTATGGAAGACATCAAGAGCTACTAAATAGTGATAAGCTCTCACAATATGAGAAGGAGTATTTTACAAAGATTATTAGCGCTACAGCTAATGAAGTGGAGCTTACTTCTTCGCTAGAAAGACTATCTAAAATGCTTGCTTCACATTATGATAAGGCTCCAGTAATCATTATTGATGAATATGATACTCCGATTCAAGAGGGATACTCTAAGGATTTCTACGATGAAATTATTGGATTCATGAGAAATTTCTTTTCAGGAGCATTTAAGGATAATAAGAATTTATCCTATGGTTTCCTAACAGGAATTTTGCGTATTGCTCAGGAAAGTATCTTTAGTGGTCTAAATAATTTAACAGTGAACTCCGTAATGGATGAAGAATACGATAGCTTTTTTGGATTTACAGAATCTGAAGTGAAAGCAATGCTCAGTTACTATGGAGTATCAGATAAAGAGGAGGAACTCAAAGACTGGTACGATGGATATTTGTTTGGTAGCGAAGAAATATATAATCCATGGTCTGTAATCAACTATATTTCCAAGGGATGCCTTCCTCAAGCATATTGGGTAAATACAGGAAAAAATGAAATCCTTGATGATGTACTAAGAGTGGCTACAGATGATATTACAGAAAGATTATATGACCTTTTGCAAGGAGAAAGAGTAGTTGCAAGAATTGATCAAAATGTGGTGTATAGATCGCTTGCGGAGGATCCAGCAAATATTTATAGCTTATTGTTGGTTGCTGGCTATTTGAAAACTCCTAAAAAGGAACTGCAAGCAGATGGTTCATATTTATGTGAAGTATCAATTCCAAATAGAGAGATTGCAGCTGTATATAAGAGTGAAATCTTGTCACATTTCTTGCAAACTGGAGCAATTACAAGGACTACAGCAAATAAGATTGCAGAAAGTCTTTATGCCAATGATTACAAGAAGTTGCAGAGCGCTATTGGGGAATATATGGATAAAGCAATTAGCTTCTTCGATGGTGGAGCTGAAGGATTTTATCATGGTTTGATGCTAGGATTAATAGCATTAATGGATAATCAGTATAAGATTAAATCGAACCGAGAATCTGGAGATGGCAGATTTGATGTTTCTTTAATTCCAAGAGAAAAAAGGTATCCTGGTATTATTTTGGAATTAAAGTGGAAAGAAAAATTAAGCGATGTTGAGCTTGAAAAATGGTCTAATGAAGCATTAAAGCAAATTGGTGAGTTGCGATACGATTCTGAAATGAAAGAGGATGGAATTACGGAAATCTTGAAGTTTGGAATTGCTTTTTCGGGGAAGAAAGTATGTGTAAGAACTGAGTAGAACAAGAATTTAGTGTAGGAGGCGATAGTATGTTTCCAACAATTAATAAAAAAGAAACAGGTGTTAATCTTCGAAGAATTATGGATATGAGAGGAGTAAAACCAAAAGATATTCAAGAATATTTAGGGTTTGGATGTGTGCAGAGTGTTTATCGATGGTTGGATGCCGCCATACATTTTGTACGAATGCGGCAAAGAGAGGAATATCTGTAGAAACATTGAAATATTTAATGGGACATACAGATATAAGTGTTACCTCAAATGTGTATACACACCTTAAGTTGGAAGATGCACAGAGAGAAATGGAGAGGCTTGAAAGGATAGAAAAAGAAATGAAAAAGTGTGCCAAGTAAGGAAATAAAGGACATGGGGAAAAAGTACTAATGAGTACGAATCGGGTTTATACCTAGATTTGTACTCATTTTACTTACCGAGATATGGTAAAATATGCGATTTTATGCTAGGATAGGTACACTAGGTTAGATGTCGTGAAAGTGTGATAAAACCTAGGAAAAATAAGGATATACAAGGAAAAACGAAGATATGCAAGATAAAATTAAAGTGCTCATGGTTTGTCACGGCAATATACTAACCTTGATTAAAAATACTTGAGTTTACAGTGTTTTGGGGATGTTACAGTAGATTTTACCAACGATTTACCAAAGCTATTTGAGTAGTGGATAAACTACTCAGGATATGTAAAGAGAAGTATTATAAAAGAGTCCTAGCAAAGAAAAATCCGCAATTTAGCGGATTTTTTTAATACATTCATTAAATAAAAGC
>OHNH01000484.1_pt1 | contig 22462 bp, 33 predicted proteins | sample 1569561 | NCBI WGS metagenome assembly OHNH01 (sample SAMEA3879510, study PRJEB24766) | human gut metagenome | biome: human-associated habitat; feature: feces | place: USA | collected 1985/1987
CGCCGCTGTGGCCGCCTACATTCCCGAAATTGTTGAGGCCGCCTATATGCCGGACGAAATCCCCGTGACGATGACGGGCCGCGAAATCGACGCCGCCCTGCTCAACGGCGCCGATGACTGGAAGCATTACGCGAAGGGCGGCTGTGCCGCCATCTGCGGCACTTACGAAATTCTTGCGCGTCACCACGGCGAAAAAGAGGCCGCCGCGATTATTGACGCCGCAGAGGATGATTCGGACGGCCTGCAGGCACTCAACGAGCAGGCCACATATTCGGCCAATGCCGCCGGCGTCATCTATGCCGCTTATGTCCGCCTCATCGATGAGCATTCAACGGACCAGGAAAAGGCGCTGCGCGCTTTTAGAGGGGTGATGCAGGCCGGGGCGCACGCCTTTTACATCCTGCAGACGGGCTTTAGCACGACTAAGACCGGCGCAACTTACAAGCATTACCGCGTTTTGTCTCTTTCTAAGAGAGGTGCGCTTTTCGACGTTACCCACTGGATGTATGCGGCCCTTGGTTTCCGCCAAACCAAAAACGGCGAAATCTCTCTGCGCGGCTTTATGGACGCCCCCACAGACATTAAGGACCGCTTGCAGGGCTTGAAGTGCGGCCCCGTCACCGTGGAAAAGATCCTCTAACTTCACCAGCCGCCCCGCTACGGCGGGGCCTGCATACCTGAGCACCGCGGGCCGGTGCTCATGCCTGCAGTCAATAGCAGGGATTTTTACCAACTCACCTAAAAGGCAAAACAATGGCATACAGCTACCCCAATATCACCGGCAAAGAAATCAAGCGCAACGGATACACCTATCAGGCCGTAGCAGAAGACGAGCTTTCCGGCTCCTTCGACACTCTGGAAGATTGCGCCCTTACCTCTCTTACCGTCATCGTCAAGGATGAAAAGGGCGAACAGATCGCAACGGTCGATCTTGACGCGGCATTTTGTTTCTATGAAAACGCCGCCGGCGTTGAACGCTACAGCTACGACTACAACGAAACGGACCGCGGCATTCATCTGGCCTCTCACGACTGGAACGATGAGGAAACCACGACAGAGGATTTGCAGGCCCTCGAAACTGCAGCCGGCGGCGGCTTCACTTTCTGGCAGAGCGTTAACGCCGCCGCTGATGATGTTTGCGAAGCGCTTGAACCGGCAGTAAGGGCCCTACGCGTTGAAGATTCGAACGATTCCGGTTGTTACAACGTTCCGACCTATGCCCTCCCGTATCTCATCAATGCAGATCCTAGCGGCCTCAGTGATGAGGAAATAGCGGCAATCGATGAGTGGTATGCGGGCCTTGAGGTTGAAGGCCTTTCTTTCACTCTTGATGTAGTCGACAGTCAGGCCGCCCCGTACTTTTCCAACTGCCCCGCGATTGGCCTGCCGGCTGAATGTGAGCGTGTGGCCGTTACCTATTTCCCTGATCTTTAAACAGTTTCCCCAGTAAATCGAAAAGCCGCCCCCAGTGGGCGGCATTAATTGGACAGGAGTTTTTATGTACTGCATTAAATGCCGAACCAAAACCGCACCGGCGGCCGCCCCATGGCTAATGCTGCCTGCTCAGTTTGCAACGATGAGCGAGGCCCTATTAGCCGCCTATCGGGCCCGCCAGCGGTTCAATCTTTTGCGATTCATGGTAATCGCGGCGGATTAACCAAACAAAAATCTAGCCGCCCTGCCGCGCGCAGGCGGCCGTTTTGGAGCCCTTCTCTATGGTCGACATCAAAGCATTATCGGCCCCGCCTTTCACTGTGAGAGGCCGCCTCTCTGTTAAGGCCGCCGCCGCTCTCCAGTGGTTCTATCGATGGAAAAGCGTGCGCCCGGTGCGCCTGCGCTTTCGCACGCCCGGCGGCCCTGCTACCGGTCTTGCGGGCCGGTGCGCCTATCTGGATTACTTCGGCGTTCCGTACCGCCGCGGGCATGATGCCGGCGGTGATTACATCGAACTGCCGCCGGCCGCGTTTTCGATGATTCACGGCCTCGCTGGCCTCTACGGCTTTTCTCTGGAATAGCCGCCTCGTTTTCCTCTCAACTCTTTGGAGCAAATCTTATGCCACTGGAAAATATTCTTTCTGATTTGACTGCAGAAATTAAAGCGCTGCGTCTCACCATTGCCGCCGGCATGAAAGCGCCCGCCGCTTTCACCGTTGAGGCCGCCGCCGCGGCCCCCGTAGCGGCCCCCGCCCCGATCAATCCCGCCCCGATTGAAGCCGCCGCCCCCACTGCTGAGGCCGCCCCGGTCCAGTCTGAGGCCGCCGCCCCTGTCTCTGACACTGTGGCCGCAGATCAGGCGCCCGCCGCCGCTGAAAGCGTTCAGACGCCGGCAAAGACAGAACAAAAAACGCCTGAAACGCAGACAGAAAAGGAAAAAACGGACGAATCTCGCTCGACTGCCCCGGCCAAAACCGAGCTGCCGCCCGCCGGCGACACTGTGACGGCGCGGCGCTCCGAACAGGAAAAAAAGGCCGCTGAGGTCGAACCGGGCCTGCAGGCAAAAATTGAAATCACCCAGATTTACAATGACGCCCGCGAAAAGGGCCTGACTGACCCCTGCGGCGCCCTGATTATCGAGACCTGCAAGTCCCTCGGCTTCCCGCGCTTCTCTGCCGTGCCGGTCGACCGCCTGCCCGAACTCGTGGCCGCATTCTCCGCCGCTGTGACGGCGCGGCTGGAGGGTTAAGCAATGACACACGCACTCCTTTCCCCCAGCGCCTGCCACCGCTGGCGCGCCTGCCCGGCCTCGGTGGTCCTGACGAAGGACCTGCCCGACGAGTCCTCTGATTTCGCCGAGGAGGGCACCCGCGCCCACCGCCTGGCGGAACTCAAGCTCCTCGGAACGCCGCAGTTCAGCGGTACCGCTGTGACGGCGCGGCGTCGTACCGACGCAGAAACGGAGGAGTTCAAAACCCTCTGGGCCGACGCGCCCGACGAGATGCAGGCCGCCGTCTGCGTCTATGCCCGCACCATCGCCGACCTCATCGGCGAGGGCAAGCCGAGCTACTTCATGGTCGAGCACCCCGTCGACGTCTCGAGCGTCACGGGCGAGGCGGGCGCTCACGGCACGGTCGACTGCGTGGTACGCGTTGGCGAGCACCTCTACGTCGTGGACCTGAAGTACGGGCGTGGCGTGAAGGTCGAAGCCCGTTGCAATGAACAGTTGTCAATCTACGCGCTGGCCCTGTGCGACGAACTCGACCCGTTCGGCGACGACCCTGTGACGACGATTCACATCGTCATCGTGCAGCCCCGCCTGAACCACATCGACCACTGGACGACGACCACGGGCGGCCTCCGCTCCTTTGCCGAGGACGTCAAGGCCCGAGGCGCTCGCGCTCTCGCACTCTGTGACGGCGCGGCGACTGAGTCCGCCGACTTCGGTCCGTCAGAGTCCGTCTGCCGCTTCTGCCGAGCCAAGGGCACCTGCCCCGCCATCCGCGGCGCCGTGGTCGAAGCCTTCAAGGCCGAGCCTGCCATCGTCGATGCGGCTCCGCAGGTGGTTGAAGCCCTGTCGATCCCCGTGCCGACCGAAGCCGAGGCCCTCTCCCGTGCACTGAACGTCCTCGACCTTATCGACCAGTGGACAAGCGCTGTGAGGGCGGAGGCCTTGCGTCAGCTTGAGATCGGAAACAAGATCCCCGGCTACAAGCTCGTCCAAGGCCGCGCAGGCATCCGCCGCTGGGCGGACGCCAAGGAGGCCGAGGCGAAGCTCAAGTCCATGAAGGTGCCTGAGGCCCTTCGCTACGAAAAGAAACTCATCTCGCCGACCGCCGCCGCGAAGCTCACGAAGGCCAAGGCGGGTGAAGCCCCTGTCCTCACCGAGCGGCAGTGGGCAAAGCTCGAAGCGCTCATCACGCGCAATGAGAGTAAGGGCGCGGTTGTGCCCGAAAGCGATCCTCGTCCCGCTTTGGATATGGGCGAGGGCTTCAAAGTCATTGAGGAAAACAAATGAAGCTGAACATCTCCGTGCGCTGCGCCTATCCGCATGTGTTTGAGGCGCGAGAAAACGCCTTCGCCAAGGACGGCACCAAGAAGTACGAATGCACCGGCCTCTTCGAAGCCAACGGTGCCGTGCACAAGGCCATCCGCGACGCCATGAAGGCCACCGCCGAACAGAAGTGGGGCGCCAAGGGCCAGCGTTACTACGAGGAAGCGCTCGAAAACAAGAACACGCGCCTCATCCAGAAGGACGCCGAACTCGGCCTCATGAAGATCACGGCCCGTCGCCGCGAAACGGACGGCGCTCCGGCTGTGGTCGACCAGCGTCTCCGTGCCATCGCCCCGTCTCAGGGCATCCCCTACGGCGGCTGCTGGATCAACATGCGCATCGACGTGTGGGCCTACGAGAACAACGGTTCCCGCGGCTTCTCCGCGACGCTTCTGGGCATCCAGTTTGTCCGTGACGGCGAGGCGCTCGGCGGTGCTTCCGCCGCGTCCACCGAAGGCTTCGAGGTGCTCGATACCGACGACAAGGAAGCGGCTGTGTCCGACGATCCGTGGGCCTGATGCCGCGACCCTGACATAAAGCCTTCCTCCCCGGAGCGCGCGGGGAGCGGGCTTGAGTCAGGGCCGCGGGGGCAAACGATCTGACGCAGATACGGATCGGTCTGAGGCTGTGGGTTGTCATTACCCGCCTTTACCTCAGATCCCAAAGGCAGGGCATCTGCAGGTGACGAGCCATCATGTTCACGGCTCCTCAACCCTGCCTCCCCTAAGGGCCCTTCAAGTTTTTATGGAGTCTCAAATGGCTGAAAAGTTTTCACGCGAAAAGATGGAGGCGCTGTTCTCTGGCAAGAAGTACGGGCACGTCACCGTCGGCAACTTCCTTCGGGAAGACGACAAGGTGACGAAGAGCCACCGTGCACGCTGGATCGTGACCGCCACGTGCGGCTACTGCGGACACGTGTTCGAGGACTTCTTCGACAACATCCGCTACAAGGCGAACCCGTCCTGCGGCTGTCAGAACCGCATCAGCAACTGGAATAGAAGCCGCGAGCTTGACCGCATGGAAGGCACGGCTCGTGCCAAGCGCCGCGAAGAGCGCGAAGCCAAGGCTGAAGCCAAGGCGCAGAAGAAGCAGGCCAAGGCGAAGGTGACTATGAAGCGAGTCAACAAGAAGGCAGAGAAGTCCGCCGCCGTGAAGAAGGCCGATGCCAAGGCCGCCGCTCTCGCCAAGCAGGCGCAGCGCGCCTCGATCTACGTCAAGGTCGACCGCGGCGTGTGTATCGGCGACGGCATCGAGCTGACGCTCGCCCGCCTACACCAGCTGTGGGAGCTTCTCGACAAGGCCGACTGCTGTCCGGCATGGCGTGAAAACTCCAAGTCCTTCTGCCTCTGGGGCATCCGCAACGGCTACGCCCGCGGCAAGGTTCTCGTGAAGCGCGAGGACGCGAAGCCGTGGCACCCGCTCAACTGCAAGTGGGAGAACGAATGATGGCCGAAGAAGTATGGAGGGCCGTCCCTAATTACGAAGGGAAGTATGAGGTTAGCAGCCTCGGGCGTGTCAGATCCCTGCCTCACTATGTGAGGGGGCGCCATGCCAAAGGCACCCCGTTTTTGCGACTGTCGCCCGGCCGAATACTGCGTCCGGGGAGAGTTAAAAGCGGGCATGTCTCCGTCGCGTTAGGTCGCGGCAATTCTCGTCTTATCCACCAGCTTGTTCTTGAAGCCTTTGTCGGCCCAAGACCGAAAAGCATAGACGGAATGACCGTTGATGTTCTGCATATAAACGGGATCCCGTCGGATAACCGATTAGAAAACCTTAAGTACGGATCCAGAGGGGAGAACGTCAGACAAGACTTTGAAACGGGCGTACGAGCCGTTACCCCTGAGCACCAGCGGCGAATGTACGAGGGCCGTCTTAAGTCGGGAATGTATGACAGGAGAAGGAAAAGATGAGTATCGATTACAGTTTTCACGATCTAGAGTCCTACAGCGAGACGCCGATCAAGTTCGGCTCTCACCGCTACGCTCAGGACTGCGAGATCATGCTGTGGGCTTACGCCCTCAACGACGAGCCCGCCGAAGTGTGGGATCTGACGAGCGGTGCGCCCATGCCGGCGAAGCTCAAGAAGATTCTCGACGCGGCAATGGCGGGCAAGTGCTACACGGTGTGGCACAACGGGATGAACTTCGACACCGTGGTGCTCAAGGCCCACGGCTACGACATCCCGCTCCGCATGATCGTCGACACCATGGTAATGGCGTACCAGCACTCTCTTCCGGGTGCGCTCGGAGACCTCTCCGCCGTCTTCGGACTCTCTGAGGACGTGGCGAAGGACAAGGACGGCAAGCGTCTGGTCCAGCTCTTCTGCAAGCCGCGCCCCAAGAACTCTACGTACCACCGTGCCGACCGCACCACGCACCCCGAGGACTGGGCGCACTTCGTGGAGTACTGCCGCCTCGACGTAGAAGCCGAGCGAGCGCTCTTCAAGAAGATGCCGAAGTTCAACCTCAGCAAGCACGAGCGCGACCTCCAGATCCTCGACGCAGAGATCAACCGTCGCGGCATGCTGATGGACGTGGAGCTAGCCAATGCGGCCGTCGCCATTGCCGAAGAGACGCGAGTCCTCCTCGCCCGCCGCACCCGCGAACAGACTGACGGCGCGGTTGAAGCCGCGACTCAGCGCGACGCGCTCCTCTCCTACTTCGAGAGCGAGTACGGCGTGACGCTCAAGACGATGACGAAGGCCGAGGTCGAGAAGCGCATCAACGACGACACGATCCCCGAGCCGATGCGCGAGCTTCTCCGTCTGCGTCTCCAGTCGACGAAGACCTCCGTGCAGAAGTTCGCCATGCTCGCCGAAGCCGTGGGCAGGGACGGACGCCTTCGCGGATGCCTTCAGTTCCGTGGTGCATCCCGCACGGGGCGCTTCTCGGGACGTCTCTTTCAGCCGCAGAACCTCCCTCGCCCGACCCTGAAGCAGGACGAGATCGACTTCTGCATCGAGGCCGCCAAGGCGGGGACGCTTACCGCTCTCTACGACGACCCGATGGAGGTGCTGACCAACTGCCTGCGCAGTGAGATCATCGCTCCCGTCGGCAAGAAGCTCGTCGTCGCCGACTACTCGAACGTGGAAGGCCGCGTTCTTGCATGGGCCGCAGGTGAAGAGTGGAAGATCCAAGCCTTCCGCGACTTCGACGAAGGCCACGGACACGATCTTTACAAGCTGGCCTACAGCCGCGCCTTCGGCATCAAGCCCGAGGACGTGTCGAAGAAGCAGCGACAGGTCGGCAAGGTGCTTGAACTGGCTCTTGGCTACGGCGGCGGCGCTCCTGCCTTCGCCCGCTTCGCCAAGGCTTACGGCATCGACCTTCACGACATGGCGAAGAACGTCCGCGAGACCATCTCGCCGATGACGTGGCGCGAAGCCGAGGACTCCTACGAGTATTTCCTCAAGAAGAACCTGACGGGCGGCCTGCATCGCGACGTGTTCATTGCCTGCGACGCGCTGAAGAGAGCGTGGCGAGCGACCAACCCGAAGATCTGTGCGCTGTGGAACGAGCTTGGCAACGCCGTCATGCGCGTCATCGACGATCCGATGCTCGTAGAGAAGGCCGGCCCTGCCACGATCTCCCGCACGTCGGGCTTCCTGCTGGTCGAGCTTCCCTCGGGACGCAAGCTCTGTTACCCGAGCCCCTGCCCGTCGGACATCGGCAAGAAGGATTCGTTCACCTACCTAGGCATCAACCAGATGTCACGCAAGTGGGTGAGGCTTGAATCATACGGCGCAAAGCTGGTCGAGAATTATATTCAAGCGGCATCGTGTGATCTCTTATGCGACGCACTGCTCCGCCTCGACCATGCCGGATACAAGACAGTGCTGACGGTGCACGACGAAGCGATCACCGAGGCACCCGACACTGCTGACTACTCACTGGAAAAGATGTCGGCTCTCATGACTGAACTGCCCACGTGGGCTACCGGACTCCCCCTCGCCGCCGCAGGCTACGAGGCATACCGCTACAAGAAGGATTAACCAAATGTTTGACAAGACCACTCTCGCACACACGCCCTTCACCTTCGGCGTCACTCCCCGCATGGCGAAGGACGTCTGCGCTCTCGCCCACGAGACGCTCTTCAAGGAGAGCATCGAGCCTGCCCTGCTCGTCTTCGTCCGCCCGGCCATCGAGCACTTCGAGGAAGTGGCGAAGCGCGAGCACGTGGAGGATGAATACAACGTGCATTGCCGCCTCGTGGACATCCTCGCTCTTAACGAAGCGATCACGACCGACCGCGGTCGCTACAAGGATGCCTTCGAGTTCATCCGCCGCCTTCGCCGCTACGTCATCTCGGCTCTTCTCGGAACGCTCTACGGAACCCTGAATGACATCGTGAGGACGCTCGACCAGAAGGATGTCGTTGCGCTCTACACCCTCCTCCACGTGAAGACAGAAGAGATCTTCAGCTCCATCCTTACTGAGAAGGTGGCGACGGCATGAAGAAGATCGTGAAGAAGCGCGTCGGCAAAAAGCCCTTCAAGCATCGCCGCGTGGCGGCAGGCGCATACCTCTACCGCGTTCTGCCGGAGCTCGACGACGCCATGCTCGGGAACATCGAGCTGTGGGCTCGCGTCCCTCTTGACGCCATCAAGCGAGGCGAAGGCACGAAGGACAACGTCTCCAACGTGCAGACTGCCTTGACCTTCGGGTTCGTCCTTGCCGCCGCCTTTGAGAACAAGACGGAGATGCAGATGCTGATTCAGCTCGCGACGGCAGGGATCGGCGGCGCGCTCAGGCTCATCGAGAAGGGGCAGACCGGGACGGAGTACCCCGAGCTTTTCGAGCCTGTGGATGCAGCGCTCGGCGTGATCTCCGACATGCAGAGAACTGTGGAGCGAGAGGTTCTGGTGCGGTGCATCGACGCCATCAAGGTTCACAACTTCTCACTGAGAGTCAATCCGAAGTCTGCGTTCCTGATCCCTGCGGACGAGAGAGCGAAGCGCTTCATGAACCGACCGGGCCTCGCCTACATCAACGGGAAAGCCCGCTCGGGATACCTCCAGAAGAATGACACGATGAACCGCATCGAGTGGGTGTCGCCCAATGAAGGACTTCAGATCCCGATTACCAAATACACATTGATCGTTTTTGCAGAACCACTGAAATGAGATACGACCACAAGCCACGAATTGAGATACCTGTTTGTGCCCTGCACGGAGACGAGGAGTCCCTCGTCGTCAAGCCCCGCGTCGTCAAGTGCGAGCCGGGGAAGTTTCCTGAAGTCGTCGTCGACTTCGGAGACGTCAAGGGCGTAGCGCTCTCCCAGCTCCACAAGCTCGAAGACCTGATCACCAGAACCTACGACTACCGTCGTGCCCTTTACTGCCACCCCGAATTGAGGATTCATCATGGAAATCAAAGTTAAGAAGCTCCACCCCGACGCCAAGCTCCCGTGGCGCGGAACCGCTGGTGCCGCTGGGCTCGATCTCTTCTGCACGAAGAGCACCGTCATCCCGCAAGGCGAGACGGTCAAGATCCCGACGGGCCTCGCTATGGAGATTCCGAAGGGCTACTGCGGCGTGGTGTACAGCCGCTCGTCCTCTGCCGTGAGCGGCCTCATCATCACTCCGCTCATCGTGGACGCAGACTATCGAGGCGAGATCATGGTGATTGTGAGGAATGGTACGGACGGCGTGTTCGAAGTGAAGGCTGGCCACCGCATCGCACAGATCAAGATCGAGAAGCTCGAACCTACGGAGTTCGTCGAGGCCGATGAGCTTTCCGAAACTGCCCGCGGCACCGGCGGCTACGGCTCCACGGGGAAGTAAGCCATGGTCTATGAATTTCGAGCGAAGTGGTCGCGCTTTCCCAAGCACAAGCCGCCTTGCAGGGGGCTGTATCTCATCACAAGACAAAGCGAAGGAATCAGAATCAAGATTCCAAACATCAAAGTAGCCGAACTGTTCACAAAGCCTTTCGTAGATCGCGCCTACTACATCGAAGAAAACAGCACATGGATGGACACACGCTCCGGTCGGAAATACGGGGACGTGATCGCTTGGATGCCGTGGCCGAAGCCGTGCGAACCCCTGCCGGATGACTATTGGCATCCGGATCAGATAGCTGCGCGTCGATACATGGGAGAAGAAGACGAATGAACGCATTCGCCCATTGGTTCGATGCGGCGCAGCTGGAACGGGAGCGGCTGAAAAAGCTCAACCCGTTCTACCGCAACTCACTCGCGTACAAGAACCGAGCGAGACAAATCGAGACTGCGGACACTTACATCGGTCGGCACATCGGTTCGCTGATCGTGAAGAACGTCGATGGTTTCGACGTGAACAGAGCTGACGGCCAGACCACGACAGCCTTCCTTTGCGACTGTGCCTGTGGCCGAACGGATGTTCGAGTCCCCTGCACGGAGTTCTCGCGAGGGGAGTCTGCCGACTGCGGAGGCCCTGCCCATAAGAGAAGGAGAAAGAAGAATGACAACCAAATTTAAGCCCGAAGAATGGTGGCCCGTCCTTGCGCTCCACGCGTGCGGGTACACGATGTCTGTTTACGACGCCAAGGGGCTGCTGACGGTTCTATCCAAGCAACGCTGTTCGGCCAAGCAATGGAGCGACGGCCGCTTTGAGGAACGCGGCCAGCCTGCCTTCTTGGCTTCGGCAATTTCAACCCTCGGAAAAGCGCTCGAATATTCGATCCGCAACCGCACCGACTTGTGTGCTCCCGCCTTTACCGTCGGGGAGACCTTCGCGATCTACCTTGCCCTCGCGGGGAAGTCCCACTGGGCTATGCGCTTCCTTGATGCAGGCGTCGCTTCGCTGATGTCGTGCTTCTACCGCGCTCTCAACCCGGTAATGAAAGGCGCCACCCCAGAGGACGCCGAAACGATTCTTGACAGTCGAATCGAGCCAGTCATCTGGCAGATCGGCAGGGACTTTTATCTCGCCGCAGGCGGCAAAAAGGAGAAGTAAGTGACACCTGAAGGAAAAATCGTTGCCTTCCTTGTCCGCCGATGCAAGGAGCTCGGACTCTACCAGCGCAAGCTCGCCTATGAAGGCAGGCGTGGTGCGCCCGACCGTCTGATCGTCGGCTTCGACTGCTTCGCCATGATCGAAGTGAAGGCCCCGGGGCAGAAGCCCCGCCGCGAACAGGTTCGGGAGATCGAGGTGCTGCGCAACGGCGGCATCCCCGTCTACGTCTGCGACTCCACGGATGCCGTCGAAGGAATCCTCCTTGACCTGCGTGAGCGCACCGACACCAACCGTCTCTTTGCTCTTAGGGAGGGCCCGCAATGGTGAACCCTGATAACTGGAAACTGATGCTCCCCGTCGTTGCGTTGCTGCCTGCGCTCTTCCTTCCGTTCCCGTGGGATGCGGTGATGTGGGCCTCGACCTGTGTTGCCGTCTGGCTTTACTTCAAGAGGGACTGATGAGGAAGTTCACTCCGCGCCCTTATCAGGCGCTCATCATCGATGCGATCCTGAGCCGCAAGCGCATAGCAATATGGGCAGGCATGGGCATGGGGAAGACCGTGTCCACGCTCACGGCGATCAGGATCGCGCAGACGATGGGAGAGGGGCCTGCCCTCGTCATCGCGCCGGTGCGCGTCGCTCAGTCCTCGTGGCCCGATGAGGTGGAGAAGTGGGATCACCTGCGAGGTATGAAGGCCGTGTGCCTGTGCGGAGAGAAGCGCAAGCGCGAAGCCCTCGCCCGTCAGAAGGCGGACGTCTACGCCATAAGCTACGGCCTGCTCAATTGGCTCGTGGACTTCTGGGGCGACAAGTGGCCCTACAAGATCGTCGTGGCGGACGAGGCAACAAGGCTCAAGTCCTTCCGCACAAGGCAGGGCGGCACGAGAGCGAAGGCCCTTGCGACCGTCGCTTTCAAGCACGTCGACCGCTTTATCGAACTCACGGGTACGCCCGCGCCCAACGGCTACCTCGACCTGTGGGGCCAGCTGTGGTTCGTGGACGCAGGCAAGCGCCTCGGCAAGTCGATGACGGCATACCAGCAGAAGTTCTTCCGCCCCGTTCGCGTCGGCGCAGCCGCCTTCGCAGTGAGGTGGGAGATCCTGCCCGGCAGTGAGACGAGGATTCAGGAGGCCTTGAGCGACGTGACGATGAAGGTGAACGCGGAGGATTGGTTCGACCTCGAAGAGCCGATCTACTCCACGATCTCCGTCACGCTCCCCGCCGAAGCCCGCAAGATCTACGACGACATGGAGCGCAAGCTCTACGCCGAGATCGACGGGCAGGAGGTGGAGACGGCGAACGCGGCAACAAAGACGAGCGCATGTCTGCAAATCGCCAGCGGCAATCTCTACTACGAGAACGCCGACGGCATGCTCCCCGAAGCGAAGGACGCCAAGCCCTACCTCGTTCTTCATAGCGAGAAGGTGGAGGCGCTCCGCTCCATCGTGGAGGAAGCAGCGGGCATGCCGATTCTCGTCGCGTACAACTTCCGCCACGAGCTTGAGGTTCTGCGAGCCGCCTTCAAGGAAGCCCGCGTCCTCGACAAGAACCCGAAGACAATCCGCGAATGGAACGCAGGAAAGATCCCGATGCTCCTCGCGCACCCGGCTTCATGCGGACACGGCCTGAGCCTGCAGGACGGGGGCAACATCCTCGTCTTCTACTCGACCAACTGGAATCTCGAAGAGCACGACCAGATGGTGGAGCGAATCGGGCCGACACGACAAGCGCAGTCAGGGCACCCAAGGTCTGTGTTTGTCTATACCATCGTCGCCAAGGACACGCTCGATGAGGCAGTCCTTGAGCGCATCGCAACGAAACGGAATGTCATGGACATTCTTTTGGAAAAGAAAAACGGAGGCTGATCATGGCACTCAATCTTGAAAAACTTGTGACGCGAGCGCAGATTGCCGAGGCTTTCGGCGTGTCGACCAAGACCGTAACCCGCTGGGTGGCAGCGGGAAAGTTCCCTCCTCCCATTCACGTGCTCGGCACCAGCCGCTGGCGTGAAAAGGACGTGACGGATTATGTGGCCCGTCGAGAGACCATCGCAAGACGCGGCTTCGCAGTGCGTTAAAATTACCTGCAATGAGCGCACCCCGGCAGGAGATCCTGCCGCCAACCTAGAGTGCGCAATGCTCAACACACTTCAGTCTCTCTTCCCGCAAGGCGCAGAACGCGCCTTCGCGTACATCGGTGGCGTCGTCGGAAGCCTCGCATCTTTTGCTTTCGGCGACGTCGGCCCGCTTCTCACTTGGCTCGTCATCTTCTGCGTGGCCGACTTCTTCCTCGGCTCCGCAGTCGCCAGCTATCGCCACGAATGGTCTAGCCACAAGAACTACATGGGCATCTTGAAGAAGGCCCTGATGTTCCTCATCGTGGCTTTATCCCACGGTTTGGACATGCTGTTCGAGCCTCTCATCCATTTTCAAATCTTCGAGTCGATCACGATCTGCGCCTATGCGGCTGGCGAGTTCGGCTCCCTGATCAAGAACCTAGAGTACGGCGGCTTCGGCGGGGTTGTCCCTCCTGTGCTCCGCCGCGTCATCCACACCTTGAACGAGCGCCTAGAGGAAAAAGCGGACGCGGCGCTTGAGAGCCGCGGCCTCAGCAAAAAGAAGGAGTCCAACGATGGAATATAAAAACTTCACGGCCTACCCTGTCGAGCTTGCCGCCGACTTCATCGAACAGTGGGAGGGCTTCCGTGAGCGCGCCTATCGTTGCCCTGCGGGCGTCCTCACCATCGGCTTCGGCCACACCGGAACGGACGTCCACGAAGGCGACACGATCACGTACCACGAGGCCTACGACCTGCTCGTGGAAGACCTCAAGCGCTACTGCGCAGGCCTCGCCCGCTGGGTCAACGTGAAGGTGACGGCCAACCAGTTCGTGGCGCTCCTCTCGCTCGCGTACAACATCGGCGTGGACGGCGTCGTCCACAAGTGCCCGAAGCTCCTTCGTGCGCTCAATGCCGAGGACTTCGATGAGGCCGCCCGTCAGTTCCTCGACGTCACCAAGGCCAACGGCAAGGTGCTTCCGGGACTGACCCGCCGCCGCAAGGCCGAGGCGGAGCTTTTCCTGAGAGAAGAATGAGCAAGCCGTTCGTTGTTATCGGAGCTTGTGTCATCAGCTTCGTCGTCGGCTACGCCCACTCCACTGCCAAGTGGGAGGCGCGGGTGCAGACGTCGGAGCTTGAGGCCGCCGTGGCACGAGCGAACCAAGGGAGAAAAGACTATGCAAAACTCGTTGAAGCACAAAACCAAATCGCTTCTCTTCGCCGTGATGCTGACCGTCTCGACGCTGACCTGCGCAGGGTGCAGCGCTCCGCAGAAAATCGAGTGCGAAAGGCCAGCGCCTCTGCCTGCCGAGATGAGCGAGCCGCAGTCGCCCGGTGCGAGAGCCTTCTCAGAGAAAGTTCGGAACTTCTTGCCGAAGGCGGAGAGCTACTTCAGCGAAACGCCGCTGTACATGACGCCCTAGTCCAGCTGGTACAATAGCGTTATCTCCTCCTTAGAGAAGTGGTCAACGAATGGGGGAATGCCTCGCGAGTCCGTACAGCTCGCGGGGCTTTCTCTTTTGTGCTACCATTCTGGCTCTAGGGAGCGGAGGGGTTTTCAAAAATTTGCCTTTTTGACCTTCGCTTTCCTAGACGGAATAACAACACCGCACAAGCCTAGATCTCTGGTTATCCGGAGAGCTGCACTGGGATAAGGCGTCATATCTCCAAGCCAGTGGATGCTCACTCCGTGCGGTTACCTCCTTCGTTTACGAACAAGAAATTGCCCCGCTGGCTTTTGCCTCGCGGGGCTTTTCTTTTATACGTTCGGGAGAAGGAAGTCCGCCCACTCCTGAAGGAGCTTGCGCCTCTGCTCCAGCAGGTCATCACGCTGGTAGGCACGGAAGACGGCGTTGCCCACGGCATGCATCAGGCACTTCTCCGAGACCACGAAGTTCTTCTCGTTCTTCGCGCACCAGTCGGAGAACGTGGAGCGGCACCCGTGGAGCGTGAAGGGCTTGTCTTCCGTAGAGAGCGAGGCCGCCACGTTCGACAGACTCGTGGGCGATATGTGCGCACACCCCCTTCCGGGGAAGAGATGCTCGCTCGATGTGTCCAGGCGCTCGAGCAGGCGCTGCGCCTGACGCGACAGCGGCACCACGTGGGGGACGAGCTTCCCGTCCTTGCGCCGCTCCGGAGGAACGGAGAGCGTCAGCTCCTCAGTGTCGATCTCCGACCACTTCGCCTCCAAGTACTCCTGCCTGCGCCCAACCGTAAGGATTCCGAAGAGGATGGCGAGCGAGTTCTTGGACCCATCCGCCCAGAGCCTTTGCGCAAGGCTACTTAGGTCCTCCGCGGAAAGCGCGGCGTGGTGCTTGGCAGGCTTCGCACGGCGAAGCGTCGACGGCGACGGCAACCACATCTTGAGGCGGGCCCACGCGGCGGGGTTGAGCTCTATGTAGCCTTCCGTCACCGCGACGTCAAGGATGTTGGAGAGCCTTCCCTGAAGCTCCTCTGAGGCACTGGCACTGTCCTCCCACGCGGGCTCAAGCGCCTCGACAACCGTGCGCGTAGAGATCTCGTCGAGCTTGTGCTTTCCAAGCAACTTGACAAGGCGGTCGAGCGTTTTCAACCACGAACACTCCGTATTGTCGCCCCTGAATTTCCTGATCTTGAAAATGCGTTCCACGGCTTTCGGTGCGAACTCCGCGAAGGTCACCATCTTGGCACGCTTGGCCTCCGCCACTGCCTCCGCCCTCCTCGCTTCCTTTTCTGCAAGCGGGTCGATGCCTCGGTCAATCTGGAAGCGGGCGGCGCTCGCCTTGCCGAGTATGGACGAGACAGCCTGCCCCTCGACAGGGCCGAAGCCCATCTCGCGGCGGCGGCCGTTGAGCTGGTATTTGAAAACCCACGAGCGGGACGTGGCCGTCACGCGCACATAAAGACCGCGCTCATAGCGGTGCATGCCGATGGGGAGAAGAAGGAGATTTTTAGAAGTTGGCTTCATACTGCGCTCATACACTTGGATGTGCCCTGAAGGGGTGCGTTGTCCCTATAAGGTACACATGGGAGATCGAAAGTGCGTGTCTTTCAAGCCTTTTGTCCCTTGTAGTCCGTCTCAGTCCCGCTGCACAATACCCACTACACGCGCGTCGAAGTGTTGCAGGAGAAGGATTACAAGAGTGTGTAGCTGAAAATCACACACTTATTCATACGCAGAAGTATAGGGCACAGAGTGACGAGCCGCAAGCCGAGAAGTCGAACGGATACTAGAATATTGAGAAAGGAGACCTCACTATGCCGAGCCGCACCGACCTTCTTTTCACCATTGCCTTCTTCGCCTACGCAATCCTCGGTGGTTGGCTATGCGTGTCCACCGATTTCGCCTGGTGGGCCTTGGCCTTGTTCGCCGCGCCTGCCGTCTATTACGCGGCGTTGGTTGTTTGCAGCGCAAGTGAAAGCCTGATGGGCCTTTATTTTGTGGTATTTGGTTGCGCCGTCGGCACGGTCCTTCTGATCCTTCTCGGCAGGCTCCAGTAGCGGCGGCCAAAAGAAATCCCCGCGAAGCTACGGACGCAACGCGGGGCGTGCAGCTATGTGCTTGCCTTCGCAGGGATGAATCCTGCGTAGACGCCGAGTTCGCCTTTCGCCGCTATTTGTACGGTTTCTCCTTTTCTTACGGGGACCGTCACTTTTGCTACGCCGTATGAGTGAACCGAAGTAGAGCCAGTCGTACACGACACATCTGCCACACCCCCGCCCGCCTCACCCGCGTGAGTCTCGCCACTAACGAAAACAAACCCATCAGCAGGAGCAACGTACTCGTTCCACCATTGCTCGGCGACAACAGGAATGTCGATCTTTTGACTGGACGGGAAGGCGTTCATTGCCGAAGCCTTGCCGAATGCTCGGAGGAGATCCTTATTCATAAGAAGCACCTCCGAAGCAAACGTTAAGAGCCGATGTATGGGTAAAAGCGGATGTGCGCCTTGATGTTCTGAGCAGCTCCATCGATCCACACATACCAGTGAATCGTTTCGCCCTTTCGGCAAGGAGTCTCAAGAACCGGCCACGTCTGCCCGTAGCTCCCAACGAACCCACAGTCGAGCTGATCTCGTCGAACCGTGAGGTTGTAGTAGGCGTAGCCTTCAGCGGGCTCACACTGAATAACGAACACGCCGTCGCACGGAGGAACGTAAGTGGTTGCGTTAACATTCTCATACCCTGTCGGGAACGAGATGTCAGTTGCAATATGGCGCCCTGCGACGACACTCTTATGCGATCCGCGATAGGCGTCAAAGCACGAGTTAAGCAGGTTCTTAAGCATGGTACAACCCTCCAAAAGAGCTGTGCCACAGGATTTTTACCCCCCCCCGACAGAAGGAAAGAACCGCATAAAGTTAACTGGCATGCCGTCACAGTATGCTAAGCGAGCCGTCTCTCCCTTGCGAACAGGGATATACCCTTCAGGATTTTGTCCAGCGTTTGGGATTGCCTGCACTTGCGACACAGATGCGCCAAGCGAGAACCATTGATTCACTGCGTTCGACCGCACACCTAAGCAGATATATCCGTTTTGAGGCGCGACAAACGTCTGACTGTTGAAGTCAACGAAGTCCCCACGTGGGCAAAATGCCTTGGCACCACCGCTGAGAATAGCGGCACGAAGTTGATCCTTGATACTCATGCCGCTACCTCCATGCGAGCGTTGTTACAAGCTACCCTCGGAATAAACGAACATCGCCTTTCCTTGAATGAACCTATCGCCGTACACGGCGTATTGACACTCTTGCCCCTTCCTACAAGGGACAAAGCATCTAGCCCACGTCTTTGAAGGATTCGATGACAACTGCTGGCAGGCAAAGCCAGAAAAGACTTCGGCACAAGCCTCGGCCGTTGCATTAACCCATAGGGCAAGATACCCGTTCGCAGGTGCGACGTAAGTTCTGGCCCCAGCCCCCGTGGACGCACCGAAAGATTCGAGATCAACAGTTTTCCAACTCGGGAACGCGAACCCGCTACCAGCCTTGGCAAAGTTTCGGAGGTAGTCTTCAAGCGAAGCCATAGCGCACCTCCGAAACGATTGCGAGACAGCGTCGGAAGGTATCGTTTATGCCCCCCCCCGATAACTTTAATGAAGTGCAAACTGTCAATCGTGATGTCCATACCAAATACTCTTACTTCGTGGCCTTTTGTAACGGGTGTAATTGTTGCGACACCGCCTGTCGCAAACCACGAACCGTTAAAATTCTCTGTTCCACGGAGATGTTCTAAAGAAAACCACGGGGCGCCACCTTGATTTGCCCCTTTTGTGGTAATCACGCGAATCGCACAATAGCCTGTGATAGGGGAAGGTACGCTAAATCCGCGTTCGGGAATCTCCGTGGGAACGGCTACATCAATCACCCCTTCGCTCATGCTCATGCCCTCAACCGCTCCCGAAAGGATCGCAGTCCTAAGCAGGTCTTTCTGTGTAGCCATCACCCCCTCCTGTACATCTGTGCCTGCATGGCACGAGCATCAGCCTTCTGGCCGCACTCGTACTCAATACAAGCGGGAATCGTCGGATACTCGACGAAAGGAAAGCCCTCGACCGTCGGCAGATCTCGAAGAGCCTCACGATAGGCCAGAACCTCAGTACGCTCCTGATCAGTCAGAGCCTCACGAGAAGCCTTCGCAGACTTCTTGACCGTCATGTCCGGCATCTTGATGTAGTCGTCCGTGTCAGAGAGGCGAGCATTGCGCTCGGCTCGAACTTCGGTTGCATATCGCTCGGTGACAAACGCATCGTCGTTCTCGGGCAGAGAAGCGGCGGCGTAGTAGCCACCATCCGCAGAGCGGAAAAGTTCACCCGGACGCTCCTTCGCAGTGACCCACGTCAGGACGCGACCATCAATCTCTTCGTCCTTGCACTCATACCCATTGGCACGAGCCCACTCAAGATCGAGCGGATCAACAAAGCAATGGACGAAAGGGCTGGCACTGTGCGCCATCACTTTCCCAGTCCTGTCAAAAACGACATAGCCGCCCACTGGCGAGGACAGAGCCTCGTTCAGGTATTCGGCTTTCACTTCGGAAAGAGTTTTCATTCCTTGATCTCCTCCTTTTTCTTCAGTTTTTCTACTTCGGCTTCAAGCTCACGAATGCGGTTTAGCAAAATCGCTGAAAGCACCAAGGGGTATCTGAGGCCGAGCTCATCGATATAGAAATCCTTCGGCATCTCCTCGTTGAGCTTATCGGCCAGCTTTTCGACCGCGGAACAAAGCAACTCATATTTAATATTCATCTCAGCTCCTTATTGCGGCACGGTGCCGCCGAACTCAACGATCAGTTCTTTCAGCGCAGTCTCAAGCTCGGACGTATCCAGCTTGGCGGGGAGAGACGTGCTCTTAATTGCGTTGACTTCCGTTCGAAGCGCGGCTACGTCTGTCACCTCGGATTCCTTCGCCATCCCGACGCCGCCTGCGGTCACTCCGTCGCCGACCACTACTCGCTTCTCGGACTCGTCCCAGTAGATCGAGCCGCTCGCTAGCGTCGCGTTGTTGAACGCGGTTTTGCCTGCCACAGTCACGCGGCTAATTTTCAGGTTCTGTGCATCGGTTGCCATCACGCACTCCAGTTGCCAAAGTCGATGTTTGCCTGGGCCATGGAGCCGAGGCCCAAATTGGTTCTTGCCTGCGCCTTGTCAGGCAGATCGGAAAGGTTCTTCGCCTTCGCGAGCGGGTCGCCCACGGACGCGACGGCATCCTGAGCCTTCTTCGCATCGGCCGCCGCAGAAGCAGCGGAGCTTGCCGCCGCCGTCTCAGACGCCTTGGCCCCCGTGGCAGAGTTGCTTGCCGCAGTCGCCTTCGACATAGCCGTAGCGCTTGCCGTCTCGGCGGCTTTCTGGGCATTCACTGCCGCCGCCTTCGCAGACTCGGCGGAAGTCTTTGCACTCGTGGCGGAGGCGCTGGCGGATTCTGCGGACGTCTTTGCCGACTCGGCACCCTTCTTGGCCGCTTCGGCCGCCGTTTGAGAAGTCGCCGCGGCATCCGCCGAAAGGCCCGCCTGACGGGCGCTCTCTGCCGCCCCAGTCTCTGCCGTCTTGGCGCTTGTCTCGCTTGTCTTCGCCGCGGTCTCTGAAGCTTTGGCGGCGCTTGCAGACGCACTGGCCTCGCCGGCCTTCGTAGTCGCCGTGCTTGCCGCAGTCTGCGCCGCGCCTTGCGCGCTTACGGCGGCCGCCTTGGCGGACTCCGCGGCAGTCTTGGCGGTAGCAGCGGACTGGCTCGCAGACGTCGCTTCCGCCGCCTTGGCCGTGGCCGTCTTCGCCGCATCAAGCGCGCCCTGTTGGTTGGCCTGCACGATGGATGCTGCCTCCTCCACGCGTTCGATCGAGGCGTTGAGGTCCGTCACGACGCCCGCGGCATCCTTCACCACTTCGATGTTGTCCGCCACGATCTTGACCGAGGCAATGTCGGTTGCCGTGGTCTTGACGTAGGCGAGGCTTCCGTTCACCGTGACGATCGCTTCCAGATTCTCTGCAAGCGCGTCTGCGTGCTTTGCAAGCGTCTTGACCGACTCGATGTTTTCCGCCACCTTGGCGATCGTGCCGCCGGTGGGCGTGTAGGCCGGAACATCGTCCACGTTGAAGAAGCCGAAGTCGTGGACGTTGGGATGCGCCTCTGCGCCGACGAACTCAGCCGCGACGACTTGAATGGCATTGCTGTGCTCAGCCGCCTCGCGAATGGGGCCAATGTTCTCGGCATCGGCCTTGATGTAGGAAAGATTATTGGCAACGACAGTGAGGTTCGGCTCAACCGACGAAACGTAGTTGGCCGTTTCTTTGGCGGCATCAGCAGACGCCTTAGCACCCGCCGCAGAAGAGGCGGCTTCTTGGGCTGATGCGCCTGCGGCGCTTGCCTGCGCCTTTGCCTCGTCACGAGCGCTAAAGACCTCATCAGCGAAGTTTTCTACATTGCCCTCGTAGAACTCGGGGGCGCGTGCGCTACGCTTGGCCAAGTCCAGAACCTGCTGGACGAGAGCGCAGTTTTTATCCCACGCCTTGTTAAGGTCGTCGGGGTTGAACGCGCCCTGCGCAGTCAAGCCGAGGCCCTGCGTGTACGGGATGGCGGAGATAATGACCAGCTTGACGCCGTGGGCAAGCGGGGAGTTGAGCGTAACCACGCCGCCTGCGGTGTCGTTGAGGCGGACGCTGTAGAGATTCGAAGCGAGGATTCCGTCGCTCGTGACAACGGAAACCTCGTCCGAATTGAAAATCTTGAAGGGAAAGGAAAACGCGACGCTCGAACCATCCCCAACATAAACCGAACTCCTTCGGCTTTCCGTTGAGATCATGGAAGATTCCTAATTTATTCGCGCTCCATTCCCTCGATTTTACCCTATTTGCTCTTGTAGCCCGTGGCAAGGACGAGCGGGTTGTCCGTCTTGTCGTCGTTAACCAGAGCGTTGTAGCCCGAGATCGTTCTATTGAGCTGTGCGGACGGCAGGCCTCCAAGATCACCGAGGAAGTTGACGAGCGCCTTTGCCAGCGCCGCATCCGCTTCACCCTGCTGAACCTGCTGGCCGAGCGCGAGGAAGTCCGAGATTGCTCGAAGCGAGGACGGACCGCGGTATGCGTAGATCTGCTCGCCGCTTACAAGGCCTGCGATCCCTGCCGCCTCCCTCACGCCGAGGAGAGTGCCCATGGTGAACTCGATGGAATTACCGCCCACGAAGCGAACGCTCTTTTCGAGGAAGCTCGAATCGTCGTCACCGTCGTCACCGTCGTCGCCCGGAGTAAGTGCTTCGCGAAGGAGGGCTTCGATGCAAGGCTGAAGAACGAAGATGGTGGCAATGTTCGTCCATGCCTTCACCCTGTCCTTCTCGCCCAAGTAGTTCACCATGCCGAGATTGAGCGCCGTACCCATGTAGGAGTAGAAGGACGTGAAGATGCTCATCACGCGGCCCTGCTCCATCTGGGAGCGATCCTTGACGGAGCCGGAGCCCTGCGTGGCAATCACCGTCTGGTCGGCAATGCGGGCGGCGTTGGCCTGAGACTCGCCGCGAGCTACGGCCTCCTCGAAGGCCGCCTGCCACACGGAGTAGTCGACCACGCCCTGCACGGCCATCATCATGCCGTATGCAAGGCGCTTGAACGTCTCGACCTTTTCGTGGCGGGACTCGACAATCAGGTTGCTCACCTCGTCAATTTCGCGGATGCGAGTTGTAGAACGCATCGCCATCGTCTTGGAGAGGGCGTTTGTTTGCGCCACGATGTTCTTGCGGTCGGCCACCAATCGGGCCAAGCCTCGAAGAACGGGAGCCACGCCGACCTCGGTAGTCGCCGTAATGAGGCCCGTGGTCTGCACCAAGGCGGACACCACGTTGAAGCCCAAGCCCGAAAGCGAAACGTTTCGACGGATCATGCCTGCCCAATGGTCCGAGGCCTGCTGCCCCGCGATCCTGCCGTCGAAGGCAATCTGTTTGATCCAGTCCTGCACGATCTTGGAGGCGTCCGCGCCGAAGTAGTCCGTGAGTTTCTGGCCAAGGCCCGGATGCCACACGCG
>OHNH01000494.1_pt1 | contig 21997 bp, 18 predicted proteins | sample 1569561 | NCBI WGS metagenome assembly OHNH01 (sample SAMEA3879510, study PRJEB24766) | human gut metagenome | biome: human-associated habitat; feature: feces | place: USA | collected 1985/1987
GATCAGTGAACAGGATGAATCTTTCGAAGATGTTCTCAGTTCCCTGGAAAGCAGCCGTATAACTATTGAAAATGAACGCCGCGAGATTGAACAGTATAAACAGGAAATTGCCTCTCTGAAATCCGAAATGGAATCCAAGCAGGAGAAGTTGAACGAGCAGCGAGACCGCATCATCCGTCAGGCCAATGAGGAAGCTCATGCAGTTCTCCGCGAAGCCAAGGAATATGCAGACCAGACTATGAAGATGTTCCACAAATTCCAGAAAGACCATGTGGATCTCTCTGCTGTGGAAAAAGAACGCCAGAATCTGCGCAAACATATGAATAAAGCAGAGAAAGGCATGACTCAGAAAACTGCTGCAAAGAAACCGAAGAAGGAACTCACAGCCAAAGATATCTCCCTCGGCGATGCAGTTAAGGTTCTCAGCATGAATCTTAAGGGGACTGTCAGCAGCCGTCCGGACAACAAAGGTTTCCTCTTCGTGCAGATGGGTATCATCCGTTCCAAGGTTCACATCTCTGATCTGGAACTGATCGATGAAGCAGAGATCACCACACCAACCATGCAGCGTACAGGTGCAGGTAAAATCCGCATGTCAAAAGCAGCCCATGTATCCACAGAGATCAACCTGCTTGGCAAAACGGTAGATGAAGCAGTTGCAGAGCTTGACAAATATCTGGATGATGCTTATATCGCTCATCTGAAATCTGTCCGTATTGTTCATGGTAAAGGAACCGGTGCTCTGAGAAAAGGTGTACACAATTATCTGAAGCGCCAGAAGCATGTGGAATCCTTCCGCCTTGGAGAATTCGGCGAAGGAGATGCAGGTGTTACTATTGTAGAATTTAAGAAATAGGAGGGACCACCATGGTTTCCAAACAGAAAATCCTTATTGTTGATGATGATAACAATATCGCAGAGCTTATTGCCCTGTATCTTACCAAAGAATGCTTCGAGACAAAAATCGTAAATGACGGAGAAGAAGCGTTAAGGGAATTTGCCTCCTTCCGCCCGGATCTGATCATTCTGGATCTGATGCTTCCGGGAGTAGATGGATTTGAGATCTGTCGTCAGATCCGCAGCCAGAAGAATACACCGATCATTATGGTTTCAGCGAAGAAAGATGATATTGATAAGATCCGTGGGCTTGGACTTGGCGCAGATGATTATATGACAAAACCGTTCAGTCCAAGTGAACTTGTAGCGCGCGTGAAAGCACATCTTGCAAGATATGAGAGACTGATCGGAAGTAATGTAGAGCAGAATGAAGTGATCGAGATCCGTGGATTGAAGATTGATAAGACTGCAAGACGTGTATACTTAAATGGAGAGGAAAAAGTCTTTACAACGAAAGAATTTGATCTTTTAACATTCCTTGCAGGACATCCAAACAGAGTCTTTACCAAGGAAGAATTATTTAATAAGATCTGGGATATGGAATCTTTAGGAGATATCGCAACCGTTACGGTTCATATCAAGAAGATCAGGGAGAAGATCGAAGTTAACACAGCAAAACCTCAATATATCGAGACAATATGGGGTGTTGGATATCGTTTCAAGATGTAGGAGATTTTTATGAGAAAGAATAAAAAGATAAATATCATATATAAAGATGACCAGATCGTTGTCTGTGAGAAGCCAAAAGGAATCCCCGTTTCCAGTGACAAGACGGGCGACATGGATCTTTTGCATCAGCTTAAAAATCAACTGTTTTTTGAGGAAAATACAGATGGGGAGCCACAGCTTTATTTAGTTCACCGCTTAGACCGTCCAGTTGGCGGGGTAATGGTATTTGCAAGAACCAAGAAGGCAGCTGCATCTCTGACAGAACAGATCAAAGATCATACTTTTGAGAAAGACTATCAGGCAGTATTGACCGGATGGCTGCCTGACGACGAAGGGACATTCAGGGATTATTTATTAAAAGATCCGAAGAATAATGTATCCAAAATTGTCAAAGAAGGAACGCCAGGAGCCAAAGAAGCGATCCTTGACTATGAAGTTATTGATATGATGGAAGATTCCAAGATGAAATACACGTATTGTCTGATCCATTTAGAGACAGGCCGTCACCATCAGATCCGTGTTCAGACATCAAGCAGAGGATTTGGAATCTGGGGAGACACAAAGTATAATCCGATCTATCAAAAGACAAAGAAGAAATACAAAGAGATCGGTCTATTTGCAGCACGGATCGCATTTGAACATCCAACAACAGGTGAGAGAATGGTATTTAAAGCAGATCCAAGTGGAGAAGCATTTGACTTATTAGAGATGACAGAATAAACAGGAGATGATAAGAAAAGATGAGATTTAGACCATGCATTGACATTCACAATGGCAAGATCAAACAGATTGTAGGAGGAAGTCTTCTTGATCAGGGAGATCAGGCGGTAGAAAACTTTGCGGCAGATCAGGAAGCAGATTATTTTGCAAATTTGTATAAAACGATTGTAAATATGTATAATGGTGAAATAAGATACAATGAAAACAAAGAAAACAGTGACACCTTTTAATATGCAGGAGATTGCCAGAGCTTTGCGCGAAATGATTTCGGAAGATTCTCCCAATGCTTCGGAGGCTTTGTTGTCCGGAACTCGTGAGGCTGTATTCCGTGAAATCTTTATTTTTCATTATCCTTCTTTTTTAGAGAAACTTTATCAGTCTATTCCGGAGGTGGATAAGGATGAAGAACTGATATGTATGCTGGTAGCTCTTGGACAGTCTGTAAAGGAGATTGCAGAACTGATTTATTTTTCGCCGGAACGGGTAGAATTGTTATGTGCTTCGGTCTGCCGCAAGATGAATGTGACGGAAGTTCGAGAAATGGAGATGCTAATGAAGAAGTTGTTATCATAAAAATACGTACCTTAGCGGCAAAAATCAGATAAAATGAATCGAATCTTTCATGCGCGCATTGCTATGGGGCAGTATCTGTTTCTCATCCTGATAGGTATTCTCGCCGTCTATATGCTTTGGTACAAGTCTCCGTTCCTGGCTGCTATTTTCATGCTTTGGCTGGTGGTTATTATCGAGAAGCTGATTCATACCACCTATACCGTAACGCCCGACGGGAAGTTGGTGCTGTCCTTCGGCCGTTTCTCCCGGAGTAAGGAAATTCTGATGAAAGACATCACTTCTGTGGAGCGTGCTTCTTCCATGCAGGTAGGGCGGTTTGCGGTGATGCGCTATGTGCTCGTGAAATATGGCGAGGGCAAGTGTGCAGTGCTTCTTCCCGTCAAGGAGGAGGAGTTTATCCGGTTACTGGAGGAACGGAGAGGGTGAGCAATATGGTGTGCCCACGTATGCAATTCCGTTTTAATCTGTCGTTATCGCTTCCATGGTAATGTCTCCTGTGTAGCTTTCCGGAGTTGTTTGTATGAACTTTCCCTTTATCTGTCTTTCCGTAGATGCAGGTAATCTTTGAATCATAAATAAAGCTTAATTTTAGCTCTTCTGTTTGCAGTTTTTCGGATATGGCAGCGTCCATTATGTAAAAGAGAAACGAATATGAATTTGAATTGCGCCATTTTACATGCAGACCCGGAGATTGCCGGAAGGTTGGAAGAGTATATCGACAAGGTTCCTTTTCTCTCTTTGCACGGAAAGTACGGCAATCCTCTTGAAGCGCTGAAGGATTATTATGAGACAAAAGTGGAAGTTTATTTTATCGGCATCTATCCGGTGGAAGAAGGTGAAATCAACGGAATGGATTTTTGCAGGCTCTTGTCCTCGTCCACTCGTGTCATTTTCATTACAGACACCGACCGCTATGCTGCCGAATGTTTCCGTCTGGATGCGTTGGACTATCTGATGGACGGGCTCAATTTCTCCACGTTTTTCCAGTCTGTCAGCAAAGCGGCACGCTGGTTCTCTTTGCAGGATGCAGGTACGTCCGACTCCAAACACAGGCAAGGTCCGGAAGAGGTTCCGAAGGTGATTTACATGCGGTGTGACAACCGCATCATGCGGCTCGACCTGGAACGGATAAACTATATAGAAGGTATGGGCGATTATGTGAAGATTTTCTGTAAAGATTCCCCTAAGCCTATCTTGAGCCTATGCAGTATGAAGTACATGGAGGAAAAACTTCCGGCGAACGAATTTATCCGCGTGCACCGTTCTTTTATTGTCCGCATGGACTGCATCAGCGCCATCGGGCGCAGCACATTGCTCATCGAGCAGAAGGATGTCCCCATTGGCGATGCTTACCGCGAAAGGGTGAAAGGGTATGTGTCCAGGCTGGCAGTGTTGTAATACCCTGTTTTCAGATACTATATACTTTGTTTGTTGGATCTATAGTTCCAGCGTGCTGCATCTATATATGCAACGCGTTGCATATATAGATCCAACAAATGATAATCATTCGGTGTAAAATCCGTGTAATCTGTGGTGAACCGGAACCTTGTATTACTTTAGTTTTGCTCTCGAAATCCTTTCCCCGAACGTCAAGTTCAGATTCAGGCTGAATCGGCTTTCCTGCATCAGATTGCTGCGTGTGTTCAGTTGTTTCCGCCAGGTGGCGCCCAGCGAAAGATAGGAGTACCGGATGGGGAAGCTCGCCCCTACACTGGCTTCCAGATACTGCATCTTCCCGCCTTTCAGGTTGATATAGGAGTTGCCGAAACCTATTCCGCCCATCAGCTCGGTGGAACGTGCCAGACGTGGCTTGGTAATGTAGCTGCCTCCCAGGTTCACTTTGTGCTGGTTCTCGTATTTCATGGAAGTGTAGGAGGAGGAGTTGCGGCTCCAGTCCAGGTAGTTGTAGTCGGCGGTCAGCACCCAGCGTTCGGTGGTTATGCTGAGGCCGGTGCCGAGGTGCATGGGCAGATATTGTGTACGGCTGTGGTATCCTTTATCGAGGTTCTCGCTGGTAGATGAGTTGCTGTAAGTCAGTGTATTGTCGTGGCTGATGGGAAGGGAGGGAGCAAATACCAGCCCTGCCGCCCACTTCCGTTGTCCGGTCGCACCCCATTCGTAATGTATGCCGAAGTCCGCATAAAAGGCCTGTTTAGAAGATTCGTACTTTACGACGGCGCTTTCCTGCGTTTCGCTTTGCGTCACTGTGCCCGCTATCATCCCCAGGTTGATGCCGACCGACAGTTGCCTGCTCAGTGCAAAGGCATTGGTGACGTAGCACCGGTATAGTCCGCCCGTACCCTCAAAGAGCGAGTAGGTGTAGTTGCCGGGCATTCCCTCTATCTCTTCTTCGGTCTGGATGACATAGCCCACACTGCTGTATGGTGCTGCACCTACAAGGGCATACCAGCGCGGCAGGACACGGAAGCCCATGCTGATGCGGTTGGGGTTGCCGGTGAAGTTGGAGCTGTGTTCGCTCAGAAAGGAGTAGCGGGCATATGAGGCAGATACACCCACATCGAACGTGAAGCAGGCGGTGTCCATGCGGGTGATGGCTGCGGGGTTCAGCGTGTTCAGAAATCCGGTACGGTTCAGGGCGATGCCCGTGTTGCCCATGCCGGCATAACGTCCGCCGTCACCGGCACTCAGTTCGCCCACTCCGTACATGGAGGTGGGCAGGTTGGTGGTGTTCTGGGCCACGGCGGTGAGGCTTGCCGTACACAGACTGCACAGCAGAAGGGGAATCCGGTAATGGCGTTTCATTGCTCGTTGTATATTTTGAATCTTACGTCTAATCTGCATTGTCTCTCTTGTTCGGGGTCGTTGGTGAAGATGACCTGGTTGAAGGTGGTGGTGCTTTCTTCGTCTGTCAGACTCATCAGCAGTTTCTGCCGCTTGATGCCCGAAGTGCCGTAATTGTTGCGGATGAATTCGGTGAGGTCGAAGGAGTAGTAGGTCTCTTTCCCGTACATCTCGTCGATGGTCAGGTCGCCGGTCTGTACGGTTACGCCGTCACTGCCGTATACGTAGTCCTCCAGCACATTGTTCTCGTCCGTGATATAAAGGCGGATGTCATTGGGAAGCTGGCTCACTTCGTTGTAGCTCCGGGCCAGAGGATAGAGGTAGAGTGTGGCGCTCTCTATGGAGACTATCTGTCCGGCACTTCCGAGGCTGTTGAGGTAGGGGAATTCCAGTTGGTTGTAGTAACCCGTCAATCCCTGCATATAGGCCAGGCAACCCATGTCGTTGGAGTGGACGAGGTTCTCTATTCCGCTTTTCAGGGAAGCAAGGTGGGTGCCGGTGGGGTCGTGCCGGATACCGGTATAGGCATAGTCGGTGTTTACGCTGAAAGTCAGCACTTGTCCGGTACGTTGGTTGGAGACTTCCTGGTAGTGGAGGTTGATGCTCATGGCAGAGTCGTTCACCATGAATCCGGTGATACACTGCCCGTCGTTTTCGGGAACAAAGACCAGTCCGGGGAATTTCTTCTTGAACTTGTCTTGGGTATCGAAGTAGTCATCTTGGGCCACGAGGTCATTCAGCAGTTGTTGTCCCCATGAGTCGGGCAGGCGGACGCTTACTTCCTTCTTCCGCCCCGGGCAGGGGGTGAAGGTAAAGCTGAAGAGTGGGGCATCTTCCGTCGGGAGTACGGTGCTGTTGTAAAGGTCCTCGTCGTTGTCCAGCACGATAGGGCTTTTCAGCCGGTAGATGGAGATGCGCTGTTGCGTCAGGGTATCTCCCCAGAAATGGCCCGAAGGTATCATTCGCAGTACGAGGGAGTCGAGGGTATAGGTATAGTCTGTGTTGGGGGTGAAGTCGGACGTGGAGTATTCGGCATAGTAGGTGGCGGATACTTCTCCCCAGGCGCTGCTCCGGTAATGTCCTAGCTGGCAGATGCTGTCGCCCCGGGTCTCTATGGAGTCTAGCAGGATGGTGCTGATGTCTACCGAGCAGGTGTCTGCGTATACATTATAGAAGGAGCTTTCCACGAGGCTCTTTCCAAGCTGCGAGTTCTCGTCCTGGCAGGCGCAGAAGATAGCGAGGACTGCGAATAAGCTGTACAATGACTTCTTCATTTCTGTTCTTTTAGTTGGCGGCAAAGGAAAGGCAAAACTTTTATATCTTCCTACAAAAATCGGCGTTCGGACGGTTTTTATCGGTAAAGGCGTTTAACGGGAATTTCGGACTGTTCGTCGGTTATTTTTGTCGGTGTGGTTGCGGTGGTTTACTTTTGCGGACAGACAAAAAGGACCTCCCGCAGCTTCTTGTTTTGGAAAGTGGGAAGTATAAAGCTTAATCATTAAAAAAACAATAAACAATGAACAGACTATTGGTAGGAATAATGTTGCTGGCCATCGTGTGCATTGCCGGCAGTTGTACGGACGAGGATGAATACACTCAGGGGCAGTGGATGAAGAAAGCCAGCTATAACGGTGTGTACCGCGCTTATGCCTCCGGCTTCACCATCGGCAATTATGGATATTTGTGTGGCGGCTTCTACGGAGCGAACAAGGATTACCTGAACGACCTTTGGGAGTATGACATGAGCCGGAACAGCTGGACGCAGTGTGCCGACATGCCCGTTGCCGGGCGCAAGGCTGCCGTGGGCTTTGCCGTGAATGGCAAGGGATACATTACGACCGGTTCCGTAAAGGACGGCTCCTCGTCCTACTGTGTAGCAGATACCTGGGAGTATGACCCTGCCACGGATACCTGGACACGGAAAGACGACTTCAAAGGTGGAGTACGCGATGGTGCCCTGGCTTTCAGTATAGGCGGATATGGCTATGTCGGTACGGGCTGCAACAGCGACGCTACCGGCAGCGAGAGTGCCTACAAGATGGACTTCTACCGTTTCAACCCCAATGGCACCGAAGGTTCGCAATGGGAAGCGGTGAGCGGGTATGGAGGCGAGAAGCGCTACTTCGGTACGGCATTCGTCATCGATGAGGTGGCCTACATCTGTTGCGGGCGAAACAACAGTACCGATCTGGTGGATTTCTGGAAGTTCGACGGAAGCAACTGGACCCAGTTGCGTGACATTGCCGATACGGACTCCGACAATGACTATGACGATGACTACGCCATCACACGGTCCGAAGCCGTATCCTTCGTCATCGGTGGAAGGGGATTTGTGGCTACGGGAATACGTAACAGCACTTCCTTGAGCAGCGACTACTGGCTGTACGACCCTGACAAGGACTTATGGTACGGCGATTCCGATGACGACTTTACCCCCATTACAGATGTACATAATTATCCTTCCGGTGCTTCTTCGCGCAGGGCTGCCGTTGGTTTCTCTACCGGCGAACGTGGTTTTGTGCTGACGGGAACAAGTGGTACCAGCTACTTTGATGATGTGTACGAACTTCTACCCGATGAGGAAGAGGAAGTCTGATTCGCCCCATAACTGAACGGAACTTATGAAGCTGATGTTTATTATGATAAAGATAGGTGTACCGGCTGTGATGGCGGTATGCCTTTCTTGCTGTTCGGGTCATACTGCCGGCGGTGGCAATGAGTTGAAATGCCGGGTGATGGAGGTGGAAGGCGGTTACGGCTACGTGGTGCTGCATGGAGCCGATACCCTGATATATCAACCTTTTATACCTGCTTTGAGCGGTCGCCTGCCATTTGCAACAAAGGTGGAAGCGCTGGCGGCCGGTCGGCTGGTATGCCGTAAGCTTGCCGATGGGCAAGCTCCGGCATTGAGCAGGGAGGAGGTGGAGTCTTGTCTGACAGACACCGGACTCTAATCTTCTAAAGAATCCTTTACTTCGTGATGTATTTCCGAGCAGTCATAAGGGTATCTCTGCATGAATTTACCCTTGAGTACCTTCTTTGTATCGCTACCGGGACGTGAAAGAGTGGCGGTGAATGTCACTTGAAGCCGTTTGTAGTAGATGGTTGAAGTGTATATGTTCCATTTCATACCTACTATGTCTACTTCAAAATGTTTATATCTCAGTTCGTCTTCTTTGTAATACTTGCCTTGGTTGATGAAGAATAACAGTTGTTGTCCCATGATTATTTTTCCGTCTTCTATGTGGTTGGGCAGATAGATGCTACGTTTCTCCGGGTCTATGCTTTTGAAGGTTTCATCAGAGTGCCCATCGGGTATGAATGCGTATTCTGTCCATTTATTGATGAATGGATAGTAGTCATGCTTGTCGGTTGTGTTTCCCAGATTTTCATTTTTATAGGTACTCTTATCAGGTCCTGTTCCGGCTTCTTTCACTCCGTCACCTTCTTCCACGCTGTATTCGATGGACTCTATCTGATAGAAGTTAGTGCACGGTTCTTGGTGTATGATGATTTGTTCCTTGTAGAGTCCCGTTTTCATCTCAAGGTTGATGATGAGGCTACGGGATTCACCTAAGTCAAAGTTGTCTTTAAAGTGCAGGATGAGATGGCTGTCGGTGTCCCGTTCCAAGTCCCACCATTTATAATGCAGGCTTCCCGTACCTTCCAGTTGTGGGAGCTTGTTGCCATCCATCATGAGGTCTCCCCATGGGGTGGTGATGGAGGTTATGCGCCAGTCGCCGCGTGTTAGGTCTATCTGCAGGGTAGAGGCTTCGCCCTTCACGGTAGTTTCCTGAAAGGGCGAGAGGCGGATTTCATCGCTATCATTGCAAGCCGTCAGGCCGCAAAGGAAAAGAGCGAACAAAAGGATGGATTGGAATAAGTCAGTCGTTTTCATGTTGATTATTATTTGATTTATGTCCATTGGACGTGGCATTCTTTATAAATGCTGCACGACAAAGATAATTATTTCCTCTTTACGCTGTATTCTCCGAAAGAAAGAAGTACTCTTTTTTGCCGGATAATACGGGTTTTATTAACTTGCGCACAAATTATCGCTAATCATTAACCACTAACCATTAATTCCATGAAATACCAAGTTGCCATTATCGGTGGAGGTCCTGCGGGATATACTGCTGCCGAAGCTGCCGGAAAAGCAGGATTGAGTGTCGTACTATTTGAGAAGCAGAGTCTCGGTGGAGTGTGCCTGAATGAAGGGTGTATCCCTACCAAGACCTTGTTGTATTCGGCCAAGACCTATGACGGAGCCCGCCATGCTGCAAAGTATGCGGTCAGTGTGCCCGAAGTATCGTTCGATTTGCCCAAGATTATTGCTCGCAAGCAGAAGGTAGTGCGCAAGCTGGTATTGGGAGTCAAAGGAAAGCTGACTGCCCATGGTGTGACGATTGTCAGCGGAGGGGCCACAGTGACGGACAAGAATCATGTGGAGTGCGGCGGAGAAACCTACGAATGCGATAACCTGCTGCTCTGCACCGGTTCCGAAACCTTTGTCCCTGCCATTCCCGGCATAGACAAAGTGTCCTATTGGACTCATCGTGATGCACTGGATAACAAGGAACTGCCCGCTTCGCTTGCCATCATCGGCGGCGGTGTCATCGGTATGGAGTTCGCTTCTTTCTTCAACAGCCTGGGAGTGCAGGTAACCGTCGTCGAGATGCTGGACGAGATACTGGGAGGCGGTATGGACCGAGAGCTGGCGGGTATGCTCCGTGCAGAGTACGCTAAGCGGGGAATCAAGTTCATGCTGAGTGCAAAAGTAGTGTCTGTCATGCCGGATACTGCCGAAGCTTCTTCCCTTATCCAGGTGAATTATGAAACAGCCGACGGTCCCGGTTCCGTCGTTGCCGAACGGCTTCTGATGAGTGTCGGGCGCCGTCCGGTAATGAAAGGCTTCGGATTGGAGAATCTGGGCTTGGAAAGAACGGAGCGCGGAAATGTCTTTGTCAACGGACAGATGCAGACTTCAGTTCCCGGAGTATATGCTTGCGGCGACTTGACGGGATATTCCTTGCTGGCGCATACAGCCGTCCGCGAGGCGGAAGTAGCCATACATTCCATCATTGGCAAGAAGGACACTATGAGCTATCGTGCCATCCCCGGCGTAGTGTATACCAATCCCGAAATAGCCGGTGTGGGCGAGACAGAAGAATCCCTGCAGAAGAGAGGCGTTGCCTATCGTGCTGTGAAGTTTCCGATGGCGTACAGTGGTCGCTTTGTAGCAGAGAATGAAGGAGTGAATGGCGTCTGCAAGTTACTGTTGGGCAGTGACGATACCGTATTGGGGGCACATGTCTTGGGTAATCCCGCTTCGGAAATCATCACGCTGGCAGGCATGGCTATTGAACTGAAACTTACTGCCGATGAATGGAAGAAGATTGTCTTTCCGCACCCCACGGTGGGAGAGATATTCAAGGAGGCATTGTAGAACCCATGACTATTGTTTCATATAAACATAAAAGATGAAAACCGTAAAGCTAATCACCTGCGACGATGCCTTTCAGGCACATGTTATTCAGGGTGCCTTGAAGAATGAGGGCATTGCGTCTGTTTTGCATAATGAAAACATGTCTTCCGTGATGCGCGGATATGTCCGTGATGTCACGGGAGTGGATATATTTGTCTATGAGGACGAATATGACAATGCCCTCCGTCTGCTTGAACGGAACCAGATGATTCCGGAACAGTTGAGGTACTGCCCCCATTGCGGTTCGGATGAGATTAAGTTTGTGCTGAAGAAGAGCCATCGGGTGCGTGCTGTGGTGGCTGCTGTTATTGCGGCATTGTCGGCCGCACCTCCGGGCACTGAGCATTGGGAGTATGTATGCAGGAAGTGCGGCACTCATTTTGAGAAGCCGGTGGCGAAAGGAACAGTTGAAGAATAATCAGGTGTTTATTCTTTTAACCGCTTTTCAATCCAGTCCCGGTTTTTACGTCCCAATCGGCTTTCCGCAAAATCCAGGAAAGCCGATGTGTCTGTTATATGGGCTTGGATGACACCTGCCAGAAAGTTGAAGAAAGGTTCTTCACCCACTCGGACAAGCAGGTCGGCGAGTAGTACTGACCCTTTCCTATAGAGGGCAAGATGCGCTTCGCGGTCGTTGCGGTCAATACCCCAGATAGGACGGATATGGCGTGTTTCCTTACGGTAGGCGTCGATGTAAGCGGCATAGGCTTTTTCGCCGCGGGCGTGGCGTATGTATTGCAAAGCACTGAATTCGGCAAAAGATTCGTTCAGCCAGTCGTGCCAAGATTCCACCGGAGCCTTGTTCCACCAGAAGTGGCCGATTTCGTGGGCGGTGTTCTTGAGTACATATTCATTGAATGTTCGGGAACTGAGCATAATGAAATTTTTACGGCTGTACCCTCCTGAGGTGCCGGAAGCTGAAAGCAGGAATTTCATGTAAATATCCTCATCTCCCGCAATTTTATAAAGGCGTCGGAAGAATTTCAAGGCATTGTGGCAACATTGAAGTGCCGAGTCTGCACCGGCATCCGGGAAGTCTGTATAGATAAGTTCAATGGTAGTTCCGTTATCATTGATGCGGCGGCTTTTCAGCATGGGTGAAGCCAGGATAACATTGTCGAAATTCTCCCAAGGTTGCTCCATTTCCCATATCCCTTCTTCTGTATGGGAAATAATACCTGAGCCGCTCACCGTATAACCGTCAGTGATGCCGATTCGTAAGTGCGAATAATCTGCCCGGTTACCGTTGCAGACAGGATACCATCCCGTATAGTAACCAAGTTCAATCCAATGGTCATTGAATGATTTTGCAGGGCCCTGCACTTCCTGCATGTAGAGTGTGTAACGGGTATTTATGCGGCAGCGGTCATCGGCTCCTGCCGGCCGGTAGAGGGTCAAGGTCCGTCCGTCGGGAATGAATTGGGCAGGTGCTGGGGCAAGCGTATCGAAACGGTAGGTTATCTCCCGGCTGCTGTGGCGTAGTGTGTCGATACGGGCATGGCGCCATAGTACCAACGAGATTGAGTCACTGTCATGGAAATCGACTTCAAACGAACCGCCAACTTCGACTTGTCGGTTCGGTACATCAATCTGTACGGTTAAGTCATAACTGACAATGCGCGGAGATTCTTGTGCCCGAAGCATGGGGGAGAAAAGGAGGCATATTGTAAAGCTGGCAATTGTAAGTTGTAGTTTCATGGTACATCAATTTTAGAGTGATAGTAACTGGGAGATTTTGCCTATGCAATCTATGCAAAAGTAGTATTTTTAAAGGAATATTAAGATGGATGGCTGGATATAATTTATGAAAAGACTACCTCGTTGTTGTTCATTTGTAAGATTGTCGTACTTTTGCCTTTAAAGATAAATATATTTATGAAAAGGATATTGTTGCTGTTAATTTTATCCGTCTGCCTGCTCCCATTATGGCCCCAAGAGACGGTAACTCCGGTGAAGCCGCTCTCTGCGCGGATTGATGCGTTGATAGAACACAAACTTCCCGCAGGCTCTAATGTGGCCATTTCGGTCTATGACCTGACTGCCGGAAAGCCCTTGTACGGCTATCAGGCGGACAAGCTTTCCCGTCCCGCTTCCACCATGAAGCTGCTGACCACCATTACCGCCCTTTCCCGTCCCGAAGCCGACGAGCCGTTCCGTACGGAAGTGTGGTATCAGGGAACCATTGAGCGCGATACCTTGCAGGGGGATATGTATGTGATAGGCGGTTACGACCCGGAGTTTGATGAAGAGGCATTGGATTCCCTGGTGGCTACCGTGGCCCGTTTCCCCTTCTCTGTCATCAAAGGCAAGGTGTATGGAGATGTCTCCATGAAAGACTCCTTGTACTGGGGCAGCGGCTGGTTGTGGGATGATACTCCCTATTCCTTCCAGCCCTACCTCTCACCGCTGATGCTGAATAAAGGAGTGGTGAAGGTTACCGCCACACCCGGCGAACGGGGCGACAGCGCACGCCTTGAATGCACTCCCGCCTCTTCCTATTATACACTGACGAACAAGACCCAAAGCCGTACCCCTTCTGCCGGACGTTTCCGTGTGTCGCGCGACTGGCTGGTGAACGGGAACAACATCACCGTGACGGGCAACGTCGATGCCCGCCGTGCAGGTACGGTCAATATATTTTCTTCGCAGGACTTCTTCATGCATACCTTTATGGAACGGTTGCAGGCACGGGGCATCCGGTGCATTCCGGCGGTAGATGCGGAAGTCTCTTACCTCTTCGGTGAGTTCCGGCAAGACAGCCTCTCCGTACGGATGGCTTCCTATGAAACTTCCGTGCAGGATGTGGTGAAACAGATAATGAAGGAGAGCGATAATCTCAATGCCGAAGCCATGCTCTGCCGGTTGGGTGTGCAGAGCAGCGGAAAGAAGCGTGTCTCTGCCGAGGACGGGCTTTCTGCCATCCGCATGCTGATAAAAGAGATGGGATATAACCCCGATAGGTATAATCTGGCAGATGGTTGCGGTCTTTCCAATTACAACTACATTTCACCGGAACTCTTGGTTTCTTTCCTGCGATATGCCTACTCGCGTACGGATGTTTTCCAGAAACTTTATAAGGCTTTGCCCATTGGCGGCGTGGACGGTACACTGGAGTTCCGCATGAAGAAAGGCACCCTTTCCCACAGAAATGTACATGCCAAGACGGGTTCCTTTACCGCCATCAACTGCCTGGCCGGCTACCTTAAAGCCCGCAACGGACACGAGATAGCCTTTGCCATCATGAACCAGAATGCACTGTCGGGCAGGGAAGCACGCGCTTTCCAGGATGCGGTGTGTGATGAGATGATACGTTGAGGTTTAGCCATCGTAAAGTTGACCTTTAGCGTCGTAAAGTTAAGGTTTAGCTTCCTAATGCAGACCTTTACGGAGTGAGCCCCAAGAGTAGGGGAAATCATTCCTCTTTCGTATTGCGGTAGCGTGCCGGAGACATACCCAGATAAGACTTCACATACTTCCCGAAGAAAGACTGGTTGGGGAAATTAAATTCTTCTGCAATCTCCTTGATGGACTTGTCCGAATGCTTCAGCCGGTACTTGATGTGCTCGATGGCACTTTCGTTAATCAAGTCCAGCGGTGTACGTCCGCATGCCTGCTTGATGACCTTCGAAAAGTGTTTGGGACTATAGCATAGTGCATCGGCATAATATCCTACAGAACGGTGTATGCCGTTGTCTTTGGACAACATCTCTATAAACTTACGCAGGATATAGTCGGACTGTTTGATGCTTTCTTTTGTATCGACTGTCATTTCTGAAGGGTTCACTTCTTTGTTGAGGTGTCCCAACATCTCACAGAAAATGGCAGAAAACAAGTATTGCATCACTTCCCTGTGATAGTGATGAGGCTCGTCGTTTATCTTTGCCATAAGCAGTTCCCGGTAGAATTTGAAGATTTCCTTGTCCCCTTCCTCCCCGACAGACTTTATGGGATTGTTGTGGATATGCATAACGGTATTCCATGTATCCTTCTCCATCTTGACCACGCGTTGTAGGAACTGTGTGGAGAATGCGGCAAGCCTTATCTTGTGCTTTGGGCTTACCATCGCGTGGCTGATAATGGTATTGGGAAGGCCGAGCAGTAAGTCGCCTGCTTCCAGTTGGTAGGTTTTGTAGTTGACGTCCAACTGGATGCAGCCTTCTAGACAGATAGCGATAAGGAAGCATCCCAATCTTATTGTATCTTCATTGTAGGGGCTTCCCTCCAGACTGTTGATTATGACAAAGTCATTGTCTACATAGTCAAGGACATGTTCGCTGTTTTTAAAGTCCGCGATTTCTACGATTTTTATGTTCCCTTTCTCCATATTCTTCCTTTTTCGTTTTGCAAAGTTGGTGAATAATGGGAAATATGGGATGTTCCATTATGCGGCTTTCTTGTTCTATATGTCATTTATAGACAATTCATTAGCCTTAAAAAAGATGAATGTCGAAAAAGGAACATCTTTGGAGTGTAATTGGTCATTATGGCGTTGTTCCTTTCTCCTACTTTTGCCACCAGTTTTAACAAAAAGACAATGAGAAAAAGTATGATTACATTGAACAGGAAATGGATACGGCTGATAGGGATTGTCGGTTGTACAATGTGTTTGGCATCTTGCAAGCAGGCATCGGATGCTTCCGGAATGAAACCTTCTTATGCTACCATGAAAGTGGAGGCGACGGACAAAGAGCTTTCCACTTCGTACTCAGCAACGATACGCGGACGGCAGGACATAGATATTTATCCGCAAGTGTCGGGTACCATCGAGAAGTTGTGTGTGACCGAGGGGCAGAAGGTGCGCCGGGGACAACTGCTTTTCATCATCGACCAGGTTCCCTACAAGGCTGCACTCAAAACGGCCGTTGCCAATGTGGAAGCGGCACGTGCCGCACTGGCTACTGCCGAACTGACTTATAACAGCAACAAGGAATTGTATGCGCAGAAAGTGGTTTCGGAATTCAGCCTGAAGACTGCCGAAAACAGCTACCTTACCGCCAAGGCGCAACTCTCGCAGGCCGAGGCCCAGGAGATAAGCGCACGCAACAACCTCTCCTATACGGAAGTGAAGAGTCCCAGCGACGGGGTGGTGGGGGCATTGCCCTACCGTGCAGGGGCATTGGTCAGCCCCAGCTTGCCGCAACCGCTGACAACGGTCAGTGACAACAGCGACATGTACGTTTACTTTTCCATGACCGAGAACCAGTTGCTTGCCCTGACCCGCCAATACGGAAGCATGGACGAGGCATTGAAGAACATGCCTCAAGCGGAACTGAGACTGAACGACAATTCCGTCTATGACAAGAAAGGAACCATCGAGTCCATCAGTGGCGTCATTGACCGTCAGACGGGTACGGTAGTGGCACGTGTGGTATTTCCCAATGAATCGCGCCTGCTCCACAGTGGGGCGTCGGGCACGGTGGTGGTGCCTACCACTTATAAGAACTGTATTGTGATTCCGCAAGAGGCCACCGTGCAGTTGCAGGACAAGACAGTGGTATATAAGGTAGTGGATGGCAAGGCCGTTTCTGCCTTGATTACCGTGGCCGGAATAAATGACGGACGCGAATACGTAGTGCTGGACGGACTGGAAGTCGGCGACGAGATTGTTTCCACCGGTGCCGGACTGCTGCGCGAAGGGACACAGGTGAAATAATGAACTGCTATTTATCAACTATCAATGACCCATTAAGATGAAAGGAAATATATTTATAAAGCGGCCGGTGATGGCTATCTCCATATCCGTACTGATTCTGGTGATAGGGCTTATCTCGCTCTTTACGCTGCCGGTGGAACAGTATCCTGATATTGCACCTCCCACGGTGTACGTCAGCGCCAACTACACCGGTGCAGATGCCGAAGCCGTATTGAACAGTGTCATCATGCCGTTGGAGGAGAGCATCAACGGTGTGGAGAACATGATGTACATCAGCTCTACCGCCACCAATGCCGGTTCTGCCACCATACAGGTCTACTTCAAGCAGGGCACGGACCCCGACATGGCTGCGGTGAACGTACAGAACCGCGTATCCAAGGCGCAGGGACTGCTGCCTGCCGAAGTGACGAAAATCGGTGTGACTACCCAGAAGCGCCAGACCAGCTTCCTGCAAATCGGTGCTTTGGTAAGCACCGACGGACGCTACGACCAGACTTTCCTAGCCAATTACCTCGATATCAACGTGATTCCGCAGATTAAGCGTATCGAAGGTGTGGGTGATGTAATGGAGCTGGGCGATACATACAGCATGCGTATCTGGCTGAAACCGGAACGGATGGCGCAGTATGGACTGGTTCCTTCGGATGTGACCGCCGTATTGGGCGAGCAGAACATCGAAGCGCCTACCGGTTCGCTGGGCGAGAATTCAAAGAACGTGTTCCAGTTTACGATGAAGTATCGCGGACGTCTGAAGAGTGTGGAGGAATTCCAGAACACGGTGGTACGCTCGCAGAGTGACGGTTCCGTGCTCCGTCTGAAGGACGTGGCGGATGTGGAGCTGGGTACGCTGACCTATGGTTTCCGCAGTGAGATGGACAGCAAGCCGGCGGTACTTTTCATGATGTTCCAGACGGCAGGCTCCAACGCAACCGCCGTCAACAAGCAGATTACCGCACAGATAGACGAGATGAGGAAGAGCCTGCCCGAAGGGACGGAATTTGTGACGATGATGAGTTCCAACGACTTCCTCTTCGCTTCCATACACAATGTGGTGGAGACACTGGTCATTGCCATTATACTGGTAATTCTGGTGGTGTATTTCTTCCTGCAGGACTTCAAGAGTACGCTTATACCCTCCATTTCCATTATCGTGTCGCTGGTCGGCACGTTTGCCTGCCTGGTGGCTGCGGGGTTCAGTCTCAATATCCTGACGCTGTTTGCGTTGGTGCTTGCCATCGGTACGGTGGTGGACGATGCCATCGTGGTGGTGGAGGCGGTGCAGTCCAAGTTCGATGCCGGATACAAGTCCCCTTACCTTGCCACGAAGGATGCGATGGGCGATGTGACGATGGCCATCATCTCTTGTACCTGCGTGTTCATGGCGGTATTTATCCCCGTGACGTTTATGGGCGGTACTTCGGGCGTGTTCTATACGCAGTTCGGTGTCACGATGGCAACGGCGGTGGGCATCTCCATGATTTCGGCATTGACGCTTTGTCCCGCCTTGTGTGCCATCATGATGCGTCCGTCGGACGGTACGAAGAGTGCGAAGAGCATCAACGGACGGGTGCGTGCGGCATACAATGCCTCGTTCAACGCCGTGCTGGGCAAATATAAGAAAGGTGTGATGTTCTTCATCCACCACCGCTGGATGGTGTGGACTTCATTGGCGGCTACCGTCGTATTGCTGGTTTACCTGATGAGTACCACCAAGACGGGGCTTGTGCCGCAGGAGGACCAGGGTGTCATCATGGTGAACGTCAGCACGTCTCCGGGAAGCACGCTGGAAGAAACTACGAAGGTGATGAGCAAGCTGGAGGACATCCTGAAAAACACTCCCGAGATAGAACACTATTCCAAGGTGGCAGGATACGGACTGATGTCCGGTCAGGGCACTTCCTACGGTACCATCATCATCCGTCTGAAGGACTGGGGCGAGCGGAAGGGGAGCGAACACACGTCCGACGCTGTGGTGGCCCGTCTCAATGCCCAGTTCTACGGCGTGAAAGAGGCGCAGATATTCAGCTTCCAGCCGGGTATGATTCCGGGCTATGGTATGGGTAACTCCCTGGAGCTGAACCTACAGGACAGAACGGGTGGTGACATGGCTACGTTCTACGAGGCAGTGATACAGTTTCTGGGTGCGTTGAACCAGCGTCCTGAGGTGGCTATGGCGTATACCTCTTATGCTATGAACTTCCCGCAGGTATCGGTAGATGTAGATGCGGCCAAGTGTAAGCGTGCGGGCATCTCGCCGGGTGCGGTGCTCGACGCATTGGGCAGCTATTGCGGCGGTGCCTATATTTCCAACTACAATCAGTTTGGCAAGGTGTACCGCGTCATGATGCAGGCATCGCCCGAATATCGTCTGGACGAACAGGCACTGGGTAATATGTTTGTGCGCAACGGTACGGAGATGGCTCCGGTCAGCCAGTTCGTGACGTTGAACAAGGTGCTCGGTCCGGAGACGGCAAACCGTTTCAATCTGTACAGCGCTATCGCCGCTAATGTGAATCCGGCGGAAGGATATTCGTCCGGTGAAGTGCAGAAAGTGATTGCGGAAGTGGCAGAACAGACATTGCCGCTGGGCTACGGTTACGAGTACGGAGGTATGGCACGTGAGGAAGCCAATACTGGTGGTGCGCAGACTGTCTTTATTTATGCCATTTGTATCTTCCTTATCTATCTCATCCTGGCATGTCTTTATGAGAGTTTCCTGATACCGTTTGCGGTCATCTTCTCCGTACCGTTCGGGCTGATGGGTTCATTCCTCTTTGCCAAGGTTCTGGGATTGGAGAACAACATCTATTTGCAGACGGGTGTGATTATGCTGATTGGCTTGCTCGCCAAGACGGCCATCCTGATTACGGAGTATGCCATCGAGCGGCGCCGCAAGGGAATGGGCATTGTGGAATCAGCTTATTCGGCCGCCCAGGTCCGTTTGCGTCCTATCCTGATGACGGTGCTGACGATGATATTCGGTATGCTTCCGCTGATGTTCTCGAGTGGTGCGGGCGCCAACGGTAACTCTTCGCTGGGTACGGGCGTAGTAGGCGGCATGCTCATCGGAACGCTAGCGCTGCTTTTCGTCGTTCCGGTGTTCTACATCATCTTCGAGTACTTACAGGAGAAGGTTCGTCCGCCAATGGAGGAAGAAGCCGATATGCAGGTATTGCTTGAAAAGCAGAAGAGTGAGGCAGAACGGGCGAAAGATTGAGGAAAATAAAATAAAAACAGATTGGAACAATGAAGAAACATATCATCCTATTGTCCGCCGCCGGTTTGCTGTTCAGCAGTTGCGGCGTGTACACCAAATACAAACCTGCTACCGAGGTCCCCGACGGCCTCTACGGGGAAGAAATAGCCACTTTTACGGAGAGCACCGACGGTTCTCCGGTGGCTCCCGAAGACAGCCTGGACCTTGGCCTGGGCGGCATGGACTGGCACGAGCTTTTCACCGACCCACATCTGCAGGCACTCATCGAACAAGGGTTGCAGAACAATACCGACTACCAGTCGGCACAGCTTCGCGTGGAAGAGGCCGAAGCCACCCTGCTGTCCGCAAAGCTTGCCTTCCTGCCCTCCTTTGCCCTTGCGCCGCAGGGCACGGTGAGCAGCTTTGACAGCCACAAGGCCACACAGACCTATTCGCTGCCCGTTACTGCCAGTTGGGAGCTGGATATTTTCGGCCGCATGCGCAATGCCAAGAAACAGTCGAAGGCGCTCTATGCGCAGAGTCAGGACTATCGCCAGGCCGTGCGTACCCAGCTCATTGCCGGGATAGCCAATACTTACTATACCCTGCTGATGCTGGACCAGCAGCTTGCCATCTCCAGGCAGACCGAAGAGACGTGGCGGGAAACCGTTGCTTCCACCCGTGCCCTGATGAATGCGGGCATGGCGAACGAATCCGCCGTGTCGCAGATGGAGGCCACGTACTATCAGGTGCAGACTTCCGTGCTCGATTTGGAAGAACAGATAAACCAGGTGGAGAACAGCCTTGCGCTGTTGCTGGCAGAGACGCCCCGTCATTACGAGCGCGGTGTGCTGGCAGAGCAGCAGTTCCCCGTGGGCTTTTCTATAGGGATTCCTGTTCAGATGCTTTCCTGCCGTCCTGATGTCCGTTCGGCTGAGCGGACACTGGAAGCGGCGTTCTACGGCACCAATGCGGCGCGCTCTGCCTTCTATCCCTCCATCACGCTGGGCGGGAGTGCGGGCTGGACCAATTCTGCCGGTTCAATGATTGTGAATCCCGGCAAGTTCCTGGCTTCGGCAGTGGGTTCGCTGACGCAGCCGCTCTTTGCCCGCGGGCAGGTCATTGCACAGTACCGCATAGCCCGTGCCCAGCAGGAGGAGGCTTCCCTTGCCTTCCAGCAGACATTGCTGAATGCAGGCAGCGAGGTGAACGATGCCTTGACTGCCTGGCAGACAAGCCTATCCAAAAGCGAACTGCTGGACAAGCAGGTAGCTTCCTTGCAGACAGCTGCCCGCAGCACTTCCCTGCTGATGGAGCATGGCAACACCACCTATCTGGAGGTGCTTACCGCCCGGCAGACATTGCTCAACGCACAACTGGCACAGACGGCAAATCGATTTTCTGAAATACAAAGCCTGATTAACCTCTACAAGGCGTTAGGGGGAGGTCAGGAATAGAGTGTCATCATACTACTCTCTCTGCATCTTCATTTTAAATGTGAAGGAAGGGCTGTCTGGGAAGTGATTCCGGGGCAGCCCGCTTTCAATGAATAGGAGGGATTAAATGGAGGCAAGTATTTCTCTAGACAAATTATTGCAGTTTTTCACTCAATGCGAACGATAAGTGTTGGCTCGGTGAGAGATCGATTGAAGAAACTGAAAAGGAAACTGAAGCAAAAGATAGTGAGTTTACCGGTAAGAAGGAGGTTTTGCCAGGAATTGATGCAGGGATGTAGTAGGTACTGAAATAGCTTGTTGTTGGAACTATAGATGCAGCGTGTTCCATCTATATATGCAACGCGTTGCATATATAGATCCAGCAAACCGGAAATATACATGCAACGCGGTATATCTTTCGGGCGGTTTTTCTCCGCCTTTTTAGGGAGCAGTTTATTTATACTGTGCCCAGTCTACATTCTTCATGTCTCCACTTTTGGCCAGCTCAGCGTGCATAGCCAGTGCGGCGCGCAGGGCATGGGGAGTCTGTGACTTGCCGTCGGTCA
>OHNH01000508.1_pt1 | contig 21712 bp, 14 predicted proteins | sample 1569561 | NCBI WGS metagenome assembly OHNH01 (sample SAMEA3879510, study PRJEB24766) | human gut metagenome | biome: human-associated habitat; feature: feces | place: USA | collected 1985/1987
CCGCCTGCCACATCGTCCGCCGGGTGCTGGATGGGGCAGAAATCGTAGATCTCGTAGGTGTCCGGCACAACGACCATGCCGCCGGGGTGCTGACCCGTGGTGCGCTTGACGCCGGTGCAGCCCAGAGTCAGGCGGTTCTCCTCCGCATGGTTCACCGTGCGGCCGCGCTCATCCAGATATTTTTTGACATAGCCGTAGGCGGTCTTGTCCTGAATACCGGACACGGTGCCCGCCTTGAACACGTTGGCTTTGCCGAACAGCTCCTCGGTATAGCGGTGCACATTGGACTGATATTCGCCGGAAAAGTTCAGGTCGATATCCGGCTCTTTATCGCCGTAGAAGCCGAGGAAGGTCTCGAAGGGAATATCGTGGCCGTCCACCAGCATCCGGGTGCCGCAGTTGGGGCAGTTTTTATCCGGCAGGTCAAAGCCGTCGTCCACGCTGCCGTCGGTGATGAACTCGCTGTGCTTGCACTTGGGGCAGCGATAGTGGGGCGGCAGGCTGTTCACCTCCGAGATGCCGGAGAAGTGGGCCACGGCCGATGAGCCGACCGAACCACGGCTGCCCACCTGATAGCCGCCCGCGTTGGAATAGGCCACCAGTTTGACCGCAATGACGTACAGCACGGCGTAGCCATGGCCGCAGATGGAGTCCAGCTCCTTCTGCAGCCGCTTTTCCACAATTTCGGGCAGCGGGTCACCGTAATCACGCTTGGCGTGTTCCCACGTAGCATCGCGCAGCTGCTGCTCTGCACCCTCGATGCTGGGCGGGTAGGTGCCGCGCGGGATGGCACGAACATTGTTGTCGATCATCGCCGCGATCTTGCGGGGGTTCTTCACCACTACCTCGTAGGCTTTTTCCTTGGGCAGATAGTAGAACTGCGCCAGCATATCCTGCGTGGTGCGGAAGAACAGCGGCGGCTGGTTGTCGGCATCTTTAAAGCCGTTGCCCGCCTGCAGCACAGCGCGGTAAGCCGCATCCTCCGGCTCGGTAAAGTGCACGTCGCCGGTGGCAATGACCGGCTTGTGCAGGTCCTCGCCCAGCTTGATGACCGTGCGGTTGAAGTTTTTGATGTCCTCTTCGCTGTCCACCTTGCCGTCCCGCACCATGTAGGCGTTGTTGCCCAGCGGCTGGATCTCAAGAATATCGTAGTAGGACGCAATCTTTTTCAGTTCTTCATAGCTGGTGCCATCCACGATGGCTCGGTACAACTCGCCGGCTTCGCAGGCGGAAGTGAGCAGCAGGCCGTCCCGGTATTTGTTCAAAAGGCTCCGGGGCACCCGGGGCTTTTTGAAAAAGTAGTTCACATGGGCTTCGCTGACGATCTTGTACAGATTTTTCAGGCCCATCTGGTTCTTGACCAGAATGATGAGGTGGTAATACTTCTTTTTCAGCACCTCGCGGTTGCCGCCAAGGCCGGTGTTGATCTCACTGACCTTTGCTACCTGCTTTTCTTTCAGGTCGTTCAGCATGACCCCGAAGATGCGGCCCAGCGCGGCAGAATCTTCACAGGCACGGTGGGCCTCGTAGGCAGGCAGCTCCAGATGCTTGTTGATGGTGCCCTGCTTGTAGTTGTGCAGGCCGGGGTACATGGCCTGCGCCATGGTCAGGGTGTCGATATAGGTCGGCTCCAGCTTGATGCCGCTGCGCTTGGCGGCGGCGCGCAGGAAACGCATATCAAAGGCGTGGACGTTGTGGCCCACAAGGATGCGGTCTCCCGCAAATTTGAGGAAGGCTTCCAGTGCTTCCTTTTCGCCGGGAGCATCCGCCACCATTTCGTTGGTGATGCCGGTCAGCTCGGTGATCTTGGGGGTGATGGGCTTGCCGGGCTTGACAAAGGTATCAAATTCCTCCACCACTTCGCCGTTTTTCACGATGACGGCACCGATCTCGGTCATATACTCCACGCCGGGGTCAAGGCCTGTGGTCTCGGTATCAAACACGCAGAACTCCCCGTCCAGCGGCTGATCCTTCACACCGTATACACAGGGGATCATGTCGTCCACAAAGTAGGCTTCACAGCCGTAGATCAGCTTGAAGTCCGGGTCTGATTTATGGATATCGTCCGCTGCCAGCATGGCTTCCGGGTAACCCTGACACACACCGTGGTCAGTGATGGCAACGGCCGGATGTCCCATGCGGTGGGCCAGCTTGACGATGCCGCTGGGATCACAGAAGCCGTCCATGCTGGAAAGCTTGGTGTGCAGATGCAGCTCCACACGCTTGACCGGTGCGGTATCCTCCCGCTTTTTGCGCTCCACGATGAGCACATCGTAGGGGTAGACGATATAATCGTGTTCGTACTTGTCGTAGGAGCAGTCGCCGCGCACGATGAGGGTGGTGCCTTTGCCAAGGCTCTCCCACTTGGAGCAGTCCTCACCTTCCTGCGCGCGGATCTTCAGGTTGATGGAGCCCTGATAATCGGTGATGGATACGGTATAAATTTTGCGGAAGTTGCCCTTGACCTCCGAGAAGAACACATCGCCCCAGATCGTGCACTTGCCGCCCTCGCCGCCAAGGTCTTTCAGCGGGGTGAGGTTCTTGGGAGTGAACATCTTGCCGTGGAAAATGGTGACGGGCTTATCGGTCAGGTCCAGACCATCCACCTTGATGGACGGTGCTGTGTTCTTTTTCTCAAACTTGACCACTGGTGGCGCGATCTTGCGCTCCAGCTTTTCTTCCATCTGGTGCTGCTCGGCTTCGCTTACAGCGCTTTGCAGCGTTATCTGCGGCGTTACCCCGGTGTGGGCCGCAATGCGCTCTGCCAGCAGCTTTTCAAAGTGCATCTCCTGCAAAAACTTGGTGCCATGGCATACGCCGATGGTGATCTTCTGTCCGATGATGTTGATCTTGCACCGGTCCAGAAAGCCGTTGATGGGCACGCCGTCCCGCTTCATCTCTTCCATCAGATCGCGCAGGGCCGTTTCGTCCAGCATGGCATAGCCAAACAGGTTCTGGATGCGCAACTCAAAGCCCTCATAATCCGGCTGCAGGGATGCCAGCAGCCGGGCACAGAGATTTTTGTCCAGCGGCGCACCGCTGCGCAGGGTAAAGATGACCTGCCGCTCCTGCCGCAGCATCTGCGCATGCTCCACAATGACCTGCCCGAAGCAGGCCGCAAATGCCGGGTCCACCATGAACTGCGGCCACAGGTTGGATACGAGTGGTGTCACAAATGGTACTCCTTTTTATACAGCACAAACTGCCGCACCCGTTTTTTGCAGGTGTGGCAGCTGTGAAAAAAGCCAAATTATAGTTTATAGATCTCATCCATGAACTGATCCAGGATGTTGTCTCCGGTCAGCTTTTTGATGGGCTTGCCGTGGATGAACAGCACCGCCTCGCCCTTGCCGCCGGCAATGCCGATGTCTGCTTCACGGGCTTCACCGGGGCCGTTGACCACGCAGCCCATCACGGCCACCTTGATGGATTTTTTGCAGCCCTGCAGCCGCTTTTCCACCTCATTGGCGATCTCGGTGCAGGGATACTGGGTGCGGCCGCAGGTGGGGCAGGTGATGACCTCCGGGCCTGCTACCGGGAAGCCCACGGCGCGCAGGATGTTGTAGCCCGCTTCCACTTCCTTTTCCGGCTCTGCGGCCAGCGAGACGCGGATGGTATCGCCAATGCCTTCCAGCAGCATTCCGCCGATGCCCATGCCGCTTTTCAGCAGACCCATCTGGTAGGTACCCGCCTCGGTGACACCCACATGGAGCGGGTAATCCGTGACAGCGCTGAGCTGGCGGTAGGCCTCCATCATGCGAGGCACATTGGAGTTCTTGATGGAAATGACGATGTTGTTGAAATCGAATTTTTCCAGCAGGCGCACATGGTACAGTGCACTCTCCACCATGGCCTCCGGCGTGGGTGCGCCGTATTTTGCAAGGATGTGCTTTTCCAGACTGCCGCCATTCACGCCGATGCGGATGGGAATGTTCTTGCGCTGACAGGCATCCACCACAGCCTTCACCCGGTCATCGTCGCCGATGTTGCCGGGGTTGATGCGGATCTTATCCACGCCTACATCTGCGCAGGCCAGAGCCGCCTTGTAGTCAAAATGGATGTCTGCCACAATGGGGATGTTCACCGCATTCTTGACGGCTTCGATGCACTTTGCATCCGCCGGGCTGGGGCAGGTCACGCGCAGGATCTGACAGCCAGCAGCTTCGCACCGCTTTGCCTGCGCCACATTGCCCTCAATATCCTCCACCGGCACGTTGAGCATCGTCTGCACCGCAACAGGATTCTTGCCGCCGATGGTCACATTGCCGATTTTCACTTCCCGTTTTAACTGCCGCATAAAGTTCCCCTTTCTGTTTTTGCTCACATTGCACCGGTCACAAGCCGGATGATATCATTATAGGTTGCAAAGAGCATCAGGCCAAACAGCAGTGCAAAGGCCGCAATGGTCAGTGTACCCTGCAGCTTTTCCGGCACTGCATGGCCGGTAACGCCCTCAATGATCAAAAATACCACCTTGCCGCCATCCAGTGCCGGGAAGGGCAGCAGATTGAACACGCCCAGATTGATGGTGATGAGGGCCAGCAGCTCCAGCAGATCCTGCCAGCCGTAGCTTGCCGCCTGACCGATCGCTGTCACGATACCCACCGGGCCGGACAGATTGTTGATGCTCTCACGTCCGCGCACAAGGTCTGCCAGCGAGATAAACGCGATGCGTCCGTAGTACAGGGTGCTGTTCCATGCTTCTTTTAACACATTGAGCGGTGTTTTTTTGATGCCGTACACCGTAAAGCCAAGGGTCATATGGGTCTGGCCGTTCTCGTCCTGCCAAGTGTCGAACTGCACGTCCGGCAGTTCCACCTTCTGGCCGTCCCGCTTCACGGTGAACCGGGCGCGATAGGCTTCGGTGCGCACCAGCTCATAAAGGATGTCGTTGGCCACAAAGCAGCGCCTGCCGTTCACGGCAACGATCTCGTCCCCCGCCTGCAGGCCGGTCTGGCCGCAGAGGGCATCGTTCTCAATGGAATAGATGGTCTTGCTGGTGATGGCTCCTTCCTGTGCTGCCACAAGAATGACCAGCACCACAAAGCCCAGCACGAAATTCATGAAGGCACCTGCCACCATCACAAGCACACGCTGCCATACCGGTGCCTCGTTCAAAGGGATGCCGGTGCGCTGCTCCGGCGGGACAGGGTTTTCTTCCTCTGCTTCCCGTTCGTCGCGGACCGCTTCGGCCTGCTGGCTCTCGGGGCTTTCCTCGCCCTCCAGCGCCACATAGCCGCCTACCGGCAATGCACGCAGGCTGTACTGGGTGCCCTTGTAAATTTTCTTCCACAAAACCGGCCCCATGCCGATGGAAAACTCGTTGACCTGAATGCCGCAGAGCTTTGCCACGGTAAAGTGCCCGAATTCATGAATGGCGATCACGGCGCTGAACACGATCAATGCGGCGATCAGGGTGATAAAAATTGACATTGCGTCTCCTAAAGCTGAAAAGTCGGAACCCCTCTCAGTCAGGGCTGCCGCCCTGCCAGCTCCCCCAAAGGGGGAGCTTTTGCACATCTGGCCTTACGCTTTTTGAAAGCTCTCCCTTCGGGAGAGCTGCCGAACGCAGTGAGGCTGAGAGGGTTTTTATAAGTGCGCTCTTACAAATTCTCGTGCCATGCGGTCGCACTCGTACACATCGCTGAGGGTATACCCGCCGCCAAAGCTGTCGCTGTCCACGACTGCTTCCACCAGACGGCCAATATCGAGGAAGCCAATTTTGTCCTCAAGGAAGAGCTTGACAGCTTCCTCATTGGCACCGTTGGCGGCGCAGGGGCCCAGGCCGCCCTTCCGGATGGCCTTTTTGCAGGCGGCAAGACACCGGAAGGTCTCGTCGTCCGCCACATCAAAGGTGAGCACCTTCAGCGCGGCAAAGTCCAGCTCCGGCACAACTCCGGGTACGCGCTTTGGGTAGGTGAGCGCATACTGGATGGGAATGCGCATATCCGGCACACCCAGCTGAGCAATGACCGAATTATCGCTGAACTGCACCGCCGAATGCACGATGCTCTGGCGCTGCACCACGATCTGGATCTTCTCCGGCGGCAGGCCGAACAGCCACACTGCCTCGATCAGCTCCAGACCCTTGTTCATCAGGGTGGCAGAGTCAATGGTGATCTTTGCGCCCATGTTCCAGTTGGGGTGCTTGAGGGCATCCGCCTTGGTCTTACCGCGCAGCTCCTCGGTCTTCATCCCGAAGAAGGGGCCGCCGGATGCCGTGAGCAGGATCTTGGTCAGGCTGGGGGCACTCTCCTTATCCTGCAGGCACTGGAAGATGGCCGAATGTTCACTGTCCACCGGCAGCAGCTTTACACCATGCTTTGCCACGGCCTGTGTAACCAGATGGCCGCCGGTGACAAGACTCTCCTTGTTGGCAAGGGCCAGATCATGCCCGCTTTCGATCGCGCACAGGCTGGCACCAAGGCCTGCAATGCCCACCACGCTGTTCAGCACCACATCGGTGCCGTCCAGTGCGGCCAGCTGCTTGAGCCCTTCCGGCCCTACCAGCAGCCGGGGCGCATCTGCACGACCGGAAAGCTCCGCATCCAGCCTGCGGGCCGCATCCGGGTCGGTCATGCAGACATAGCGCGGATGAAACTCTTCGATCTGCTGCAGGATCTTGTCTACATGGCTGTGGGCAGAAAGACCGAACACCTCATAGCCCTGTGCACGGATCACATCCAGACTCTGGGTGCCGATGGAACCGGTAGAACCCAGCAGAGTGATTTTTTTCGACATCACACGTTCCCCCTTTTAATAGTAGAACACCGCCGTAATGACCATGGTCACAAAGGGCGCAATGAACATCACACTGTCAAAGCGGTCCAGAATGCCGCCGTGCCCCGGGAAGATGGTGCCGTAATCCTTGATGCCGCACTGGCGCTTGACCACGCTGGCAAACAGATCGCCATAAATGCCCAGCACCGCCGCCACGCAGCCCAGCAGCGCAATGATCACGTACATGGAAACGCCGATGTTGGAACGGGTGAAGGCTTCCATCCGGTTTGCCGCCACTGAGTACACCAGTGTGATGATCACACCGAACACCATGGTGCCCAGAACACCGCCAATGGCACCTTCCACGGTCTTTTTGGGGCTGACCACCGGGCAGAGCTTGTGCTTGCCAAAGGCACGGCCTGCAAAGTAGGCACAGGTATCGCCGCCCCAGGCAAAGCAGAGGATGAGCAAGATAAAGAACACCGCATCGTAGCCGTACTGCTCCACCGGCAGCAGCTCCTTGAGCCGGATAAAGGAATAGAAGCAGAAGATCACGATACCGGAGAACATCAGCAGGCCGCTGGCCTTCTGATAGCTGATGGTGCCATTGCGCACCACCAGATAGATGGCATAAAAGGTGACCAGCAGAAAGGACATCGGCATCACCAGCCGCCGCATGACCTGATAGTTGCTCGTCATGACCAGCAGTGTATACGGCACCAGAACCGCATACATCAGCCAGTCCTTCTTTTCAAAGCCGAGGGCGCTGTAGATCTCGTGAACGGCGATCAGCGTAATGGCCGCGATGACCAGATTAAAGATCAGAGTGTTGAAGGTGAACATCACGCCGATCAGTACGATGATGCCCACGATCGCAGTAATAACACGTGTTTTCATAGATTGGATCTCCTTTTCACCGGTCGGTGCCGCACCCCTCTGGATTAAGTTTGGCTCCGGCAAAGCCGCCGGGCCGTCCGGTCCCTGCACCGTGTGCAGGAGGTCTTGGGTTTTACAGTCCGCCAAACCGGCGGGAGCGATGATTGAACTCCTCAATGGCAGCGTCCAGATCGCTGCGGGTGAAATCCGGCCACAGAACGTCCATTTCTACCAGCTCCGAGTAAGCTGCCTGCCAGAGCATGAAGTTGGACAGCCGCTTTTCTCCGCTGGGACGCAGGATAAAATCCGGGTCCTTCTGGCCAGCGGTATACATGGCATCGCTGAGCAGCTGTTCCGTGATCTCTTCGGGCTTTATCTCCCCTGCCGCTGCCTTTGCCGCCAGCTGCTGCGCCGCCCGCACGATCTCCGGGCGGCCGCCGTAGTTGATAGCAATGTTCAGGGTCATGCCGGTCTTGACCGAAGAATCTGCTTCCAGCTTGTTCATCAGCTGCTGCAGCTTTTCATCCAGCACCGTGCGGTCGCCCATGAACTTGATGCAGATATTGCGGTTCTTGTAGTCAAAGCCCTTCAGCAGATATTCGCCGAACAGCCGCATGATGGCGTTGACCTCTTCCAGCGGACGCTTCCAGTTCTCGGTGGAAAACGCATAGAAGTACACCGACGAAACGCCCAGCTCATCGCAGTAATCTGCGATATCGCTGAACACCTCTGCGCCTCTTTTGTGCCCGGCAGTGCGGGGCAGGCCGCGGTTCTTTGCCCAGCGGCCGTTGCCGTCCATGATGATGCCGATGGAAAGGCCCTCGGCAAATTCTTTAGGATGCGCCATTGTTTCCTCCCGGCAGCAACGCCGCCTTCAACAAAAGTGCCGCGCACTCTTCTTCAGCGCACGGCACCTCCAGTTTATTGCATCTGCGCAGATCAGACAGACATGATCTCCTTCTGCTTTTCTTCCACCGCAGCATCGATGTTCTTGATATACTTGTCGGTCAGCTTCTGGACATCCTCTTCCATGGTCTTCTGGCTGTCCTCGGTCAGCTCGCCGGCCTTCTTCATGGCCTTGGCCTTATCCATAGCCTCGCGGCGGATGTTGCGCACTGCCACCTTAGCCTCCTCGCCCAGCTTGGAAACTTCCTTTGCCAGCTGCTTGCGGCGCTCCTCGGTGGGAGCCGGGAAGTTCAGGCGGATGGTAGAGCCGTCATCAATGGGAGTGATGCCCACATCGCTGGCCATGATGGCCTTGCTGATGGGGCGCAGCAGAGTACGGTCCCACGGGGTAATGGTCAGGGTGCGTGCTTCGGCCACAGCCACGGATGCCACCTGCTGGATGGGAGTGGGGGCACCATAATAATCCACGCTGACCTTATCCAGCACAGCGGGATTTGCGCGGCCTGCGCGCACAGCGCCCAGTTCGCGGCCCAGATGTTCGACCGAGCTCTTCATCTTGTCTTCGTAAACCTTGGTGTTGCTGCTCATTGCGGTAGTCTCCTGTTCCTTTTTATCTTGGGGCTGCGCTGCAATGCGTCTGCCCTATAATGTATGTCGGCTGCAGGCGTTTCAGCCCTCGTAAACCAGTGTGCCCACATTCTCGCCCTGCACGGCACGGGCAATGTTGTCCGGGTCGGCCAGATCGAACACGAGGATGGGCAGCTTGTTGTCGCGGCACAGAGTGGCAGCAGTGCCATCCATAACAGCCAGCTGGTCTTCCAGCACCTTGGTAAAGGTGAGGGTGTCATACTTCTTTGCGTCGGCGTACTTGTGGGGATCCTTATCGTAAACGCCATCCACCATAGTAGCCTTGAACATCACATCGGCGCTCACTTCCACAGCGCGCAGAGCGGTTGCCGTATCCGTGGAGAAGAACGGGTTGCCGGTGCCGCCGCCGAACACGGCGATCTTGCCCTCATCCATGGCGCGCAGGGCATCCTTGCGGGTAAAGGGCTGTGCCACCTGCGGCATGGTGATGGAGGTGAACACCTCAGTGGGCACACCCAGCTGTTCCAGCTTATCGGAAACAGCCAGTGCGTTCATCACGGTTGCCAGCATACCGATCTTATCGGCCAGTGTGCGCTCCATCTTGCCGCTGGAACGGCCGCGCCAGAAGTTGCCGCCGCCCACAACAATGCCGATCTGTACGCCGAGGTCGTGTGCTTTCTTCACGCCGCCGCAGATCGCGTCCATGGTGGGTTCATCAAAACCCATGCCCTTTTCGCCGCCCAGTGCTTCGCCGCTGATCTTCAGAAGGATACGCTGATATTTCAATGCCATAATCCAAACACCACCTGTTTTTATCTTCCGTCAGGGCATAGGCATACCCTGACATTTTTTACTATAGCTTATTTTACAATAAAACATCCATAAAGTAAACAGGAAATCTGCGCGGAAATCCGGAAGCTTTTATGAGCGGCTGCGCAGGCCCCGCAGCAGCTGCTTCATTCCATGCGGAATGCGGCGGCTTTCCACCGCTTTCTGGATGGCTTTGTTGTGGGTCCACAAATCCAGCCGCTTTTCTGTGAGCCACGGCAGCGCGGCATCCGGCTGCTTTGCCAGTGCTGTGGCAAAATACCATGCCCGCATCATATTGATATAGTATTCCGTGCTGTGCGCATCGGCCACCCATTCCAGATATTCCGGCCGGAATGCATCATCCAGATAATAGCGCATCAGCATCTCCATGCCATAGCGCACGGTGTACACCTCGCCCGAATCCAGCCAGCGGCGAATGGGCACCAGCAGTTCCTTCTTGTGTTTTGCAAACACTTTGGGGCAAAAGCAGTCACAGGTGGCCCAGTTGTTGATGTAGGGCAGGAACGCTTCCGTTTCAGCCAGCGCCCTGTCGTAGTCCCGGATAAGTTCGATCAGAAACGCGTGGAGGTTGTTCTCTTCGTAGTATCCATGCGGCAGGGCCTGTAAAAACACTTCTGCTTGCGCTGTGTCTGCGAGCTGTTTTGCCAGCCTGCGCAGAGCCGGAACGCGCACGCCGATCACCGTTTCCGGCGGCACGGTGGGCATCAACGCACTGTGAAAGATGCGGTATGCTTCATCCCGCAGGGCAAACAGCTGCGTACGAATGATCTCTGCTTCCGGCTCCATCCTCTCTCCCTCCGTTCTTTTCTATTGTAGCAGAGCCGTATGGAAAAGCAAGGCCGTTCCGGCATTCTTTTCCGGTGCTTTAAGGAACATACAAAAATTGGGCTGGACATTTATGCCGGAACATGCTATAATATCGTTCGTAAATGCGGGCATCGTACATCGGCTAGTATATCAGCCTTCCAAGCTGAGGAGGTGGGTTCGATTCCCATTGCCCGCTCCATGCAAAAAAGCGCCGTGGCCTTTTGGGTCACGGCGCTTTTGTTTTGCTTTATCGGTCCCACTTATCGCACAGGGCATTGATCTGGTCGGCAAACTTGGCAAGGTCTTTGTTTGCGCCGCCCTCGTTGTGCTCGATGACCCGCAGCAGGCGCTTGCCGGCGCTGACCAGCCGCTGGAACACACTGGCAGCACGGCTCTGGCCTTCATTGGCCTTGTGCTCAATGCGGACGCGCATGCCCTCCTGCAGGCATACGGCTCCCTCGGCTCCGATGGCCCACTGTGCGCCGTTGTAGGGTGCGCAGGCAGTGAAGCCCTGTTCCGTCAAGGTCTGCACAAAGTGGTCCTCGGTCTCATCTTCGCCGTGCATCACGAACACACGCTTTGGTTTCTGCTCAAAGGAGTTCACCCACCGCAGCAGACCTTCTCTGTCCGCATGGCCGGACATGCCGGTGAGCTGGCACAGTTCTGCCTGCACCTCAATAGGTTCACCGAACAGTTTTACCGTCGTGGCACCTTCCAGCAGGGTGCGGCCCAGCGTGCCCACCGCCTGATAGCCCACGAACAGAATGGTGCACTCCGGCCGCCACAGATTGTGCTTGAGGTGGTGGCGGATGCGGCCTGCCTCGCACATACCGCTGGCCGAGAGGATGACCTTTGGCACGCGGTCTGCATTGATCATGCGGGATTCATCACTGGTCACCGTGACGCGCAGCCCCGGGAAGGTGATCGGATCAATGCCTTTTTCCAGCAGAGCGCGGGTGTCCGCATCAAAGCAGTCTGGGTCGGTATCTTTAAAGATGCGGGTCGCCTCGATGGCAAGCGGGCTGTCAATGTACACCGGGAAGTTGCCGTGTCCCTTCACAAGGCCCTTTTCCTTGATCTCACGGATAAAGTAGAGCATCTCCTGCGTGCGGCCCACCGCAAAGCTGGGAATGACCACATTGCCGCCCCGGTCAAAGGTGCGCTGCAGGATCTTCGTCAGCTCGCTCACATAGTCCGGCTTCGGGCCGTGGCTGCGGTCGCCGTAGGTAGATTCCATAAAGGCGTAGTCCGCCTCTTTGATGTAAGCAGGATCCTTGATGATGGGCTGATCCAAATTGCCGATATCACCGGAGAATACCAGCTTGGTCGTGGTCTCACCCTCGGTGATCCAAAGCTCTATGCTGGCCGAGCCAAGCAGATGGCCCACATCCACAAAGCGGGCTTCAATGCCCGGTGCAAGCTGGAAGCGCTGCTCATAGGCCTTGCCCACAAACAGCTTCATGGCTGCTTCAGCATCCTGCACAGTATACATCGGTTCCACCGGTTCTGCGCCAGAGCGCTGGCCCTTGCGGTTTTTCCACTCCGCTTCAAATTCCTGAATATGGGCCGAGTCCCGCAGCATGATGCCGCACAGCTCCACCGTGGGGTTCGTGGCATAGATCTTGCCGCGGAAGCCGTTGCGCACCAGCAGCGGCAGCATACCGGTATGGTCGATGTGTGCATGGGTGGCCAGCACCCAGTCGATCTCGCCGGGTGCCACCGGGATGGGCTGGTTCTCGTATACGTCCTTGCCCTGCTCCATGCCGCAGTCGATCAAAAAGCGCTGCCCAGCCGCTTCGATCAAAGTGCAGCTGCCGGTGACCTCATGGTTCGCGCCCAGAAATGTGATCTTCATAAAAACACCTCCGGCTTTATTTCTTCTGTACCCTTAGTATAGCATATTCTAAAGGTACACGCCGCACAAATCGCATGGCTTTTCTCAGGCATTTTGCCGAAAGGTTGAAAAATTTTTTATACAATCTTGACAAACCACCCCTTTCTGTTATAAACTTAAACTTGTATGACGTTCGTTCGTATTTTATGAGTTTTAATAATAGAGAGGTTGAATTTTATGGTTCGTAACGATTTGCGCAACGTTGCCATTATCGCTCACGTTGACCACGGCAAGACCACCCTGGTGGACGCAATGCTGCGTCAGAGCGGCGCATTCCGCGATAATCAGGTCGTGGCTGAGCGCGTCATGGACAGCGGCGATATCGAGCGTGAGCGTGGCATTACCATTCTGGCCAAGAACTGCTCCTGCACCTACAAGGGCGTGAAGATCAACATCGTGGACACTCCGGGCCACGCCGACTTTGGCGGCGAGGTGGAGCGTGTGCTGAAGATGGTCAACGGCGTTCTGCTGCTGGTGGATGCCGCCGAGGGCTGCATGCCCCAGACCCGTTTTGTGCTGCAGAAGGCTCTGCAGCAGAACCTGAGTCTGGTGGTGGCCATCAACAAGATCGACCGCCCCGATGCCCGCATCAAGGAAGTCATCGACGAAGTTCTGTACCTGTTGATGGATCTGGGCGCTACCGATGAGCAGCTGGACTGCCCCATGCTGTTCTGCTGCGGCCGTGATGGCACCGCAAGTCTGGACCCCGATGTGCCCGGCACCGACCTGATTCCTCTGTTCGATACTCTGCTGAGCACCATCAAGCCGCCTGAGGGCGATCCCGAGGCTCCCTTCCAGATGCTGGTGTCCTCTGTGGACTATAACGACTTCGTGGGCCGCATCGGCATTGGCCGCATCCAGAACGGCGTTGCCAAGGTGGGCGAGGAAGTTGTCGTCTGTGACTGGCACAATCAGGATCTGAAGATGCGCGGCCGTCTGACCAAGCTGTACGACTTCCAGGCCAATGGCCGTCAGCCCTGCGATAACATCACCGCCGGCGATATCGTGGCATTCTCCGGCCTGCCCGACGTGACCATCGGCAACACCCTGTGCAGCCCCTCCAATGTGGAGCCGCTGCCCTTCGTGAAGATCAACGATCCTACCGTTGAAATGACCTTCTCCGTCAACGACAGCCCGCTGGCCGGCCGCGAGGGCAAGTACGTCACCAGCCGCCAGATCCGTGACCGTTTGCAGAAGGAGCTGCTGAAGGACGTTGCTCTGAAGGTGGAGGATTCTGCCACTACTGATTCCTTCCGCGTTATGGGCCGTGGTGAGATGCACCTGTCCATCCTGATCGAGACCATGCGCCGTGAAGGTTATGAGCTGCAGGTCTCTCCCCCGCACGTTCTGACCAAGGTCATCGACGGCAAGACCTATGAGCCTATGGAGCATGTCGTCATCGATGTGCCCACCCAGTATCAGGGCGCTGTCATGACCGGTCTGGGCCAGCGCAAGGCTATCCTGCAGCAGATGGAATCTCTGGGCACCGACCGTGTGCGTCTGGAGTTCCGTATGCCCAGCCGCGGTCTGTTCGGCTACCGCAACCAGTTCCTGACCGATACCCACGGCGAAGGCATCATCAACCAGATCTTCGACGGTTACGATGTCTGGGCTGGCATGATTGCCAACCGCTCCACCGGTTCTCTGGTCAGCTTTGAGACCGGCGAGGCTGTCACCTACGGTCTGTTCAATGCTCAGCAGCGCGGCACCCTTCTGGTGGGCGCTGGTGAGAAGGTCTACGAGGGCATGGTCATTGGCTACACCGCTTCCGGCGAGGACGTGGATGTCAACGTCTGCAAGACCAAGCACCTGACCAACACCCGTGCATCCGGCTCCGATGATGCTCTGCGCCTGATCCCCATTAGCAAGCTCAGCCTGGAAGGCTGCCTGGAATTCCTTGCACAGGACGAGCTGCTGGAGGTCACTCCTGAAAATCTGCGCATCCGCAAGCAGATCCTGAACCACGAGCAGCGCATGAAAGCTAAGAGCAAGAAGAAGTAAGCTGCTGTAAAATACACAAAAATCCCCCGCAGCGCTCTGAAAAGAGCCGCTGCGGGGGATTTTTTATCTTTGGTCAGCCCTGGCTGTATACACTGCCGGGGGTCCAGGGGTTGGCGGGGTCGTACTGGGCGTGGTTGCGCAGATAGGTGACCCAGGCTCCATAGCCATTGCCGGCAGACAGGTGCACGCCGTCCGGTGCAGCCAGGATCTCCTTCAAATTGCCCTCTCCATCGGCCAGCGTCTCCCACAGATCCAGGTAAATGCAGCCCTTTGCATCCGCCAGCTGCGCCAGCTGCTCGTTGACAGCCCGCAGCGACTCGCTGGCAAGACCCGGACGCTCGGCGGCTGCATTGGGCCGCACCGGCGGAATGGACTGCACATAGATCCGGCACTGATCCCCCAGCGTCTGCCGCAGCACATCCAGCATCTGGCCGTAATAGGCCAGGAACTTGCCCTCTGCGCCCGCCCTGGTCAGGGTATTGGTGCCCAGCAGCAGATAGAGTTTTTTGGGCTGCGCTGCCGCCAGCACGTCCAGCGCCACTTCCGGACCGCGGACCGGGCTCTTGACCGTGCTGCGGTTGACGATGGCATCCGGTCCCACACCGGTATAGCCGCAGATCAGCGCACCGCCCAGAGGGATGCTGTAATCCGAAAAGCCCACCGTCAGGCTATCGCCCAGAAACGCTGCATCCGCAAAGTAGCTCAGGTCCACCTGTCCACAGGCAGGCTGACGAATGGTCTGCGCATCATACGCACGCAGCGCATACGCCCCTGGTGTTTGGAGAGCCGGACCAAACGCTTCCAGCTCCACCACTCCAGGCTGCGCATCCGGCTCTCCAATTGTCCCCTGCCCCTGCATGGGCAGCGGCGCCAGGATCTCCTGCGCTGTGCCGCTGGGCTGTACCGGAACAGAGGCAGCCTGTTCCGGCCCGCCGTGCTGCAAAACAGCTGTCACGGCAGCAGAGATCAGCAAAATGGCAGCAGCTGTACCAGCCAGCCGCAATATAAATACGCTTTTGCCCCGGCGCTGCGCAGGCCGTGCATGTGCGGAATGATATTCGTGTGAGATGCCCATTGTGGTCTTATCCACCTTTCCTGTCGGCGTTACATAGGGCTCCGGGAGCACAGACCCGGACACAGCCCCTGTGTCGTACCATTTTAGCATATTTTTTTTGCCTTCGCAACCAATTGGGTCTTGCATACAACACGCAAAATGGTTACAATAGAATCGTAGCTGAATTTACACATTTTACAAAAACCGTGCAAACAAGGCTGCTACTTTTTTGTACGACTTGCGGCGCAGGCTTTGGGACATCGGGGCTCTTGTGATGCAGTGCAGGGCAGCACGGGGCTTTTGCATCCGACACAGTCCAGCCAGCCGCAGCCAACCCACAGATAAGAAGGAGGAACTATCATGGCCAGGAACGTCATCGTCGGCCAGTCGGGCGGCCCCACCGCCGTCATCAACGCAAGCCTGGCGGGTGTCTATAAGGCAGCCCGCAGCATGGGCGCCGACACGGTCTACGGGATGAAGTACGGCATCGAGGGACTGTTGAAGGAGGAGCTGGTAGAGCTGAATGTTCTGCTGGACGACCGGCTGAGCATCGAGCTGCTGAAGCGCACGCCTTCCAGTTACCTGGGCAGCTGCCGCTATAAGCTGCCGGACCCGGAAAAAGACAGCGCCCCCTTTGTCAAGCTGTTTACCCTGTTTGACAAATACGAGGTGTGCGCCGTATTCTACATCGGCGGCAACGACTCCATGGACACCATTGCCAAGCTCTCCCGCTATGCCAGCTCGGTGGGCAGCCCCATCCGCTTTATCGGGGTGCCCAAGACCATCGACAACGACCTGTGTCTGACCGACCACACCCCTGGTTACGGTTCCGCAGCCAAGTACATTGCCACCATCCTCAAGGAGGTCATCCAGGATTCCTCGGTCTACAATATGCGCAGCGTGACCGTAGCCGAGATCATGGGCCGTCATGCCGGGTGGCTGGCCGGCGCCGCCTGCCTGGCCGGCGGCGACGACTGCGACGGCCCCGACCTGATCCTGCTGCCGGAAGTGCCCTTTAACCAGGAAAAATTCCTGGCACGGGTGGACGAGCTGCAGCGCACAAAGCCCAACGTGATCATTGCCGCCAGCGAGGGCGTCAAAACCGCAGACGGCACCTATCTGTGCGACCTGGTGTCCACCGCCGGGCAGCTGGATGCCTTTGGCCACAAAGCCATCCTCAGCGGAACCAGCCGGTATCTGTCCGAGCTGATCCACGACAAGCTGGGCTGCAAGAGCCGCGCGATCGAATTTTCCACCCTGCAGCGCTGCGCCAGCCATCTGGCCAGCCGCACCGACGTAAACGAAGCCTACGCCGTGGGCGGCGCCGCTGCCGCTGCCGCCTTTGCCGGGGAGACCGGCCGCATGGTCGCACTGAAACGGATCTCTGCCTACCCCTATCAGTGTGTCACGGAGCTGGTGGACGTACAGCAGGTGGCCAACCTGGAAAAGAAGGTCCCGCTGGAATGGATCACCCCGGACGGGATGCAGGTGACCTCCGCTTTTGAGGAGTACGCCCGCCCCTTGATCCTGGATGAGGTGACCCCTGTTTACGTCAACGGCACCCCCCGTCACATCTGCCTTTGATCCCGTTCTGCACCTGGCGTATCCTGCCGGATGCAGCCCCTTTCCCCCATCCCTTTAGTCTTGTTTTCGTGCGCCTGCACGATCTCAATAAAGGCTCTGTCCCGCCCTGCTGCTGCCGGGCAGGATAAGGCCGATCAAAGCCGAAAACAAAAAAGGAGAAATCATCATGGGTAAGAACGCAATCGTTGGTCAATCCGGCGGCCCCACCTCGGTCATCAATGCAAGCTTGGCCGGTGTGTTTGAAAGCTGCAAAAACCGCGGCGCATCCGTCGTGTACGGTATGTGCAACGGTGTAGCGGGGCTTTTGGAGGAGCGGGTCGTGGATCTGTCCCAGTACCTCACGGATGACCTGGACATCGAGCTGCTGAAGCGCACCCCTTCCAGCTTTTTGGGCAGCTGCCGCTATAAGCTGCCGGATTGGCGGGAGGATGAGTCGGTCTACAAAAAGCTGTTTGCGATCCTGGACAAGCTGGATGTGGGCTACTTCTTCTACATCGGCGGCAACGACTCCATGGATACCATCGGCAAGCTGGCAGACTACGGCACCCGCATCGACAGCGATATCCGGTTCATGGGCGTGCCCAAGACCATCGACAACGACCTGATGGTCACCGACCACACCCCCGGCTATGGCTCTGCGGCCAAGTACATTGGTGTGGTAATGAAGGAGATCATCCGGGATGCTACGGTCTACGGCACCAAATATGTCACCGTTGTGGAGATCATGGGCCGCAATGCCGGCTGGCTGACCGCCGCCGCTGCCCTGGCTAAGAGCGACGACTGTGAAGGTGTGGATATGATCTGCCTGCCGGAAGTGCCGTTCAATGTGGATCGTTTTGTCGAAAAGGTCCAGGCCATGCAGGAGACCAAGCCCAGCATCGTGATCGCTGTTTCCGAGGGCGTCAAGCTGGAGGACGGCCGCTATGTCTGTGAGCTGGCGGATGATGTGCACGCAGTGGACGCCTTTGGCCACAAAGCCCTGACCGGCACTGCCCGGTATCTGGCCAACGTGATCGCCCGCAAGCTGGACACCAAGACCCGCTGCATCGAGCTTGCCACCCTGCAGCGCTGTGCCGGTCACCTGACCAGCCGCACCGATATCACCGAGGCATACCAGGTAGGCGGCGCTGCCGCCAAGGCTGCTTTTGAGGGCGTCACCGGACAGATGGTTGCATTGAAGCGCCTGTCCAACAACCCCTATCAGTGCACCACCGAGCTGCACCCCATCAGCGAAGTAGCCAACCTGGAGAAAAAGGTGCCCTTGAGCTGGATGAACGAGAGCCATACCCAGATGACGGAGGAATTTTTGGCTTACGCCCGCCCGCTGATCCAAGCGGAGCTGACCCCGCTGTACATTGCCGGTCTGCCCCACCATATCTACATGAAGGCGAAGCAGTAAGCATGGCACGGGCCGCCGCTTTGTATGTGCCGCCCCTTGTGCCCCTATCCTAATATAAGCAAAGTCCCGCCCCACGGCAGAGCTACCTGCTGTGGGGCGGGACTTTTTCTATTGGATGGTTTTGCAGCGCTTAGCCCAGCTCTGCCAGAGCGCGGCGCAGATTCTGTGCGATCTGGTCCGGGCAGCTGGTGGGACGGGGACCGCAGGTGGTACCCTCCATACGGGCAATGGCGTCCTCTGCCTTCATGCCCTGCAGCAGGCTGCTGATGCCCTTCAGGTTGCCATTGCAGCCGCCCACCACCTGGATGGATTCAATGGTATGGTCCTCGTTCAGGGTGATCAGGGTCTCACGGGAACAGGTGCCGTGGTTCGGGTAACGAAAACTCTTGCTCATGGTTTAGATATCCTCTTTTCTTTTTTATCCTATATCTTGATCCGTCCGGTCACCGGACATGACGGCGTGCCGCCGCCAGTTCCTCCAGACGTGCCAGCGATTCATCCGCGGTCAGGCAGGTGCCCAGCGGGTGGGGCACTTTGTGATTGGCTCCATGAAAATCACTGCCGCCCAGCGGGATCAGCCCATACTTCCGGCACAGCTCGATGCACTCTGCACGGTCTGCCGGGCTGTTGCGGGGGTGATCCACCTCTATGCCGTCGATCTTCCCTGCGGCAGCCAGTTCCCGCACCAGCGGCATACTTTTATATACCGTCGGGTGTGCCAGGACCACCACGGCTCCCGCCTTATGGGCCATATCCAGCACCTGCTCCACCGGCGGATACTCCGGCGAGTGCAGCACCACGCCCCGCGGCTCCCATCCAAACAGGTAATGGTAGGTCTCCCCGTAAATATTGCCATCGCTCAGGCCAAGATGCTGCAGCGCCCGCATCAGGTCGCACTTATACAGCACCCCGCTGTCCTTGCAGTATTCCAGCGCCTGCTCGGTACGGAACTGAGGGTACATTGCCTCCAGCTCCCGGGCGCTTTGCAGGCAGCACTCGTTGCGGCGCTGGCGCATCAGATCGCAGTGCGCCCGCATCCCCTCGTCCTCCGGGTCAGGCCAATAACACAGCAGATGCACCCGATGTTTGCGGGCAAAATCGTAGCCGGTAAGCTCGGTGGCGGGGATCAGACGCACCCCCTCCTGCACCGGATGATCATAGGCGTAGCGGACACTGAGCAGGGTGTCATGATCCGAGACCGCCAGCGTGCCGATGCCCAGCCGGGAAGCCATGAGCGGCAGGCGGCCAATGGGCACCGAGCCATCTGAAAATGTAGAATGAGAATGAAGATCGCCAGGCATGAAGTAAAGACCTCTTTTTTAGTGTTTATAGTAGTTGATCAGGCAGCCATCCGCCAGGATGCGGCGCTCATCCGCCGTCAGCGGAGCCATGTACAGAGTAAAGGGCAGCACCTTCTCCCCCAGCACATAAGCGGGGATGTTTTGCAAATCGCCTTCCAGCGCCTGGCGCACATTGGGGATCAGGATATAATCGCCCAGTCCAAACGGTGCCGGGCCAGACAGCTGCAGCGGCAGCATACCCCAGTTGATCAGGTTCGAGCGGTAGCGCTTGGTGGCATACTCGGACACGATATTTGCTCCGGCGCCCAGTACACGCTGGCAGGAGGCTGCCTGCTCCCGGGCGGAACCATCGCCGGGCTTGACCGCATAAATGGTGGAAGCCAGCTGTACATCCGCCCAGGTCAGAGCCTCGCAGCCGGGCACAGCATGGATCTTATCCAGCAGGGACGCATCCCCCTGCCCTGCCCGGCGGGCAGCCTCCTCCGACTGGACGGCTTTGGCACGGCCCACATAGGCGGGGTCCTTGCGGCTAAGGGTAAATTCGGCCAGACCCAAGGGGTTGGAACGGTAGGAGCTGGTCTCGCCCGAAGGGATCAGCTCATCGGTGGTGGTGACAGGGTCGGTAATGAACGAAGCCACCTTCAACAGCAGGTTCTCCCCCAAGGGGGCGATCTCCGGCCAGTCTTTGATGTTGGGACCCAGCTTGAGCAGGGTGTCGTAGCTGCCCTTGCCAAAGCCCTGGTAGACCCGGGCATCGTAGCTGGAGGGGTCGTACTGGTACTCCGGTACGGTAGGATCGTAATCCACCTCGGTGGCGGCGGTCAGCAGGCCGCCATTGGCCGTGGTAGCCGCAATGCTGCGGGCATCCATCAGCGCCACGCCGGACAGCTGGCCGGAACCAGGCTTGGAACCCTCCCGGCTGGGGAAGTTGCGGGTGGTATGCCGGATGGACAACGCTCCGTTGGCGGGCACATCTCCTGCGCCAAAGCACGGACCGCAGAAAGCTGTGCGCACCGTTGCGCCGCTGGCCATCAGCTGACCAATGACCCCCGTGCGCACCAGCTCCATCATAATGGGCTGGCTGCCGGGGTATACGCTGAGGGCATAATCTCCGCAGCCGCCGGTATGACCTTTGAGGATGGAATTGGCCTCGTAGATGCTGTCAAACAGGCCGCCGGCGCAGCCTGCAATGACCCCCTGATCCACCCGCAGACGGCCATTTTCGATCTTGCTGCACAGATCCAGCTTTACGTCCTTTCGGTCCACCAGCTGCTGCACGTTCTGCTCGCACTGGTGCAGGATATCCTCCAGGTTGGCGTTCAGTTCCTCAATGGTGAATGCGTTGGACGGGTGCATCGGCAGGGCGATCATGGGGCGGATACGGGACAGATCCACCGTGACCAGGCCATCGTAATAGGCCAGCTCTGCCGGAGCCAGGGGCTTATAATCCTTCTCTCTGCCATGTGCAGCCAGGAAACGGCGGGTGGTCTCGTCTGTTTCCCAAATAGAGGACAGGCAGGTGGTCTCGGTGGTCATCGCATCAATGGCATTGCGGGTATCCTGCCGCAGCGAAGCGATGCCAGGGCCTACAAATTCCATGACCTTGTTCTTGACATAGCCGCTCTGGAACAGCTTGCCCACCAGCGCAATGGCCACATCGTGGGGGCCGCAGCCAGCAGGCAGCGCTCCGGTGAGGTAGATGGCCACCACGCCGGGCCGGGCCACATCGTAGGTGCGGCCCAGCAGCTGCT
>OHNH01000551.1_pt1 | contig 20350 bp, 9 predicted proteins | sample 1569561 | NCBI WGS metagenome assembly OHNH01 (sample SAMEA3879510, study PRJEB24766) | human gut metagenome | biome: human-associated habitat; feature: feces | place: USA | collected 1985/1987
CGGGACTCGTCAGAAGGCTGACGGAAGAAGCCGTACCGACAAAGGCAGTCGGAATCACATTTCCCTGAGTAACCGTTACCACATAAGGAGTTACTGCCGAACGGTAAGTTGCCGTGTAAGTAACGGGGTTCGTAAAGTCCTGAATACTTCCGGATGCCGGAGTCACGGTAGCTCCGTCCGTTACGGTAAACGTACCTTTCAACTGAGTGATATCCACTGTCAGCGGAACGACTACAGAAATGGTTTTCGATAACTGGTCTACCTTTCCTACATAAGTATCATTCAATTTGAAGGTCAGTATCTTCGCCTCATCTCTCTTCACAGTAATCGTGTAGCTCATTTGTACATCGCCATTCTTCACCGTCAAAGATACGGGAAGAGAAAAGTCGATTGTCTCACCGATAGCGATGCTAGCCTTGGCTCCTTCGGAAAGATTCATTTCTGTGACCACCATGCGGGTAATATCGTAATCGTAGGGCACTCCTACTACGATTGCCTTATTCTGATAGTCGACAGTTCCTGCGTATTCATCCAGCCGGATAGAGTTCACCCAAACATCTCCGTCCAGACGAAGGCCGGATTTGAAGTCATCACTACATCCTGTGACTGTAAGGCATGCCACAGTCACCAACAGGATAGTATAAAGTTGTTTTATGATTGATTTCATTGTATTCTTTGTTTTAAGATGGTTAGTTACCAACCGAAATTCTGTGTATAATTTCCATTACTTGCGCTGATCTGTTCGAATGGAACAGGAAGATATTCGTTCTTATTTTCCGTAAAGCCCGCATTCTTGTAGATAGAGCAACGGGATGCTTCCGTCACGTAATAAGCATTGATGACATCTTTGGCTTCTCCCCATCTTACAAGGTCAAAGAAACGTGAGCTTTCCATACCGAACTCTACGCGGCGTTCCCATTTCAGCATTTTCATGGCTTCGTCCTGAGCGTAAGCTTTCAGGTCGTAAGGAGTCACTTTGAAGTTCACTCCGTAGTCTTCTTTATAATTGAAGATCAGCATGGTGCTTCCGGCAGCACGGCTGCGTACCTCATTGATTAATGAGATGGCATCGGTGATACGTCCGTCGTTCAACTGAATCAGTGCTTCGGCACGCATCAGCAATACATCTGCATAACGGATCACAATGTGATTCAGAGAACTGGCCCAATAAGAACCTTTCTTCAGACAGTCACAATCGGGATCTACATTCTCTTTGAGAGAAACATAATATCCATAAAGTCCCTTGCTGCGGCTCCAGTCATCATTCTTCTGGATGATGTAACCTTCGTTGTACTTATAAGGAAAGCCCGGCATACCCACCGTATGGAACAGACGGGGATCGACATTGTCCGTAGCCACTTCGTAATTCTCATTGTCGTAGGTACTGAACAAGGGCTTTCCCTGCGAATCGGTTTTGAAAGCATTCACTAGATTCTGGCTCGGCTTATGGAAGTCGCAGCAGCCCAGTATCTGCGGAGTGGTCAGTCCCATTCCCCAATTCAGGTTACCGTTATAAGTACCGTCGTTGATGGAATACTGAATGGCCCATACAGACTCTGCACCGTTTTCGTATTGCGGCAGGAAGTTCATACTGTAGTCCGTTTCCAGTCCGTAACCGCCTTTAGCCATGATCAGGGGATCGGTGTATTTCACGACCTGTTTCAGGTCTTCTTCGTTGATTCCGGTAAGGGCATTATCGGCTCCGTCCTGGCGGTAAGCTTTATACAGGTAAGTTTTTGCAAGGTAAGCAGCAGCGGCTGCCTGTGCAGGGCGTCCTTTTTCTATTTGTACTTCCGGCAGGTTGTCGTAGGCAAACTGGAAGTCGTCTGCTATCTTTTGCCATTGCTCGTCATTGGTATAAGTGGTATTCGACAGTTCATTGTAAGCATCCGGTTCCATGTTTTCATCGTTTACAATAACGATCTTCTTGAACAGCTGTTTCAACATGAAGTGAGCGTGTCCGCGCAGGAATCTCATTTCAGCAATGCGCTGGTCCTTCAGCGGATAAGTCTTTTCATCCATCAGGTCGAGTGATTGCAAGGCCGTGTTGGCACGGGTGATGCATTGATACAGTCTTTTCCATATATCATTGATATTCCAGTCGGTGGTATTGATACCTTTGGATATTTCCAGTGCGTTGAACACACCGCCGTCTTCCGTACCGGAACCGCCCTTATAACAATCGTCGGAACGCACGTCATAATTCCAAAGCGAGAAGGAAGAGTTGATGTCGTCACCTGTTGCCCAAATGGCGTAGGCTGAAATCACGAGGTTGTCCACGTATTCGGGAGAAGCGATCTGATCACCGGTCACAATACCCTGAGGAACCTGACGGTCCAAAAAATCGTCACAACTGGTTGTCAGCAAGGTAATTCCGATTGTTGCTATATATATTATCTTTTTCATGATCATTCGTTTTATTGATGAAGTAAGTTAAAATCCGATGTTAAGTCCGAACGTGATATTCACAGGGATCGGATAAGAAAAGTTCGGGTTCTCCGGATCTTCTCCGGTAAAATTCTTGCTCTTGATGGTCAGCAGATTCTGTGCACTGCAATAGAAACGCAAGCGGTCCATTCTCATTTTTTTGGAGATAACAGCGGGAACGGTGTATCCTAACTGGATATTACGCAGTTTCAGGAAAGAACCGTTTTCTACGAAGTAAGTAGAGACACGCTGTTCATTGTTCGTATCACTGCGGGTCAATGCCGGAATATCAGAGTTTGGGTTCGTAGGTGACCAGGCATTAAGCAAACGGGTTCCCTTATTCAGGAAACCGACATTGGAAGCACTCCAAAAATCGCTTTTCTTCTTCACGTCACTGATTATATCCACTCCCTGAACGCCTTGCCAGAACATTGTCAGATCGAAGTTCTTATATTCCAGATAAATATTCAATCCGTAGCTGAAAGAGGGAGTAGGATCATAAATCCAGTTCTGATCTCTTTCGTCAATCACACCGTTATGGTCAATATCACGGTAACGGATACGGCCGACAGCAGCGCCTTCTTGAGTAGCATGGTTGTCTACTTCATCCTGCGACTTAAAAATGCCATCAGCAATGTAACCGACTTGTGCGCCGTAAGTATGTCCGACTACACTCTTCACACCATTACCACCAAACTTGCCGTTGGCAGCTACCGTTTCCGGCAATTCAAGAATTTCATTCCGATAAGTGGATATGTTTCCGTTCAGGTCGTAAGTCAGTCCAAAGGCAGTCTTGTTACGATAACCCAGATTAAATTCAAAACCCTGGTTTTTCATTGCGCCCGAATTAATCCAACGATTGCCACCTTCTCCCAATACTCCCACTCCTGCCATTTCAGTCAGGATATCGGTTGTTTTCTTGTAATAGTATTCCAATGAACCATACAGGGATTGTTTGAATAGGCTGAAGTCGATGCCGACGTTCGTCTGTGTGGTTGTCTCCCACTTGATATTGTCATTACCAATCTGGTTACGTTTGAATCCGGAAGGCAGAGTACCACGTCCGTTAGAACCTGTAATATCGTATGCCGTACCGTAGCTTTGACCGCCAAATGAATCTGTTGTTCCATAATTAGGAGCGTAGATAGTGTAACGGGCAAGGTTGGAGATTTCCTGATTACCGGTCTGTCCCCATGAAGCACGCAGTTTCAGATCGTCCAACCAAGTCAGTTCCTTCATAAAGCTCTCCTGTGTGATGCGCCATCCCAAAGAAACGGAAGGGAAAGTGGCATAACGGTGGTTTTTACCGAACCGGGAAGAACCGTCCCGACGGAGAGTTAACGAAAGCAGATATCTATCGGCATAAGAATAGTTCATTTTGCCGAAGAAAGAGACGAGTGAATAACCTTCACCGGCACCGTATGCCTGTGCCGTGCCACTACCTGCATCGGGCCACATATAGTCGGGGGTAAGGATAGAGAAGTCTTCTTTGTATCCGGAGAAATGGCTGTCGTCTTCACGGTTCAACTCCATACCTACCATTACATCTCCACGATGTTTGCCTACTTCCAGTTGGTAGGTAGCAATGGCGTTCCACATCCATTTCGTCCAGTGTTCCTGCTTGGCTTCCACTGCGCTCTTGCCATTATTGGTCTGCGTTCCTTCCTGATAAGGATAAGTGAAGTAACGTGCCTGCTTGTTGGCATAGTCCAGACCGAAAGTGGAACGTAGATTGAATCCCTTGAAAGGAGTCAGATTGACATAGGCATCACCGAACATACGCCAGTAAGTGTATCGGTTGTCTTTATTGTATTCAAGTACGGCACGAGGGTTACGACGGTCGGGCCATCCGCCTACCGGTCCGCCCCATAAACCATCCGAAGCATATACGGGAATAGCGGAAGGAATGTCCAGTGCGGTTTCAATAATTCCACCCGGAGCCTGCACTTCCGACGTGCGATTTAATGTAAAATGCTGACCGATGGTCAGGATATCATCAATCAACTTATAATCGCTGTTCATACGAGCCGAGAAACGGTCGAAGTCCGTGTCTTTGATAACACCCAGATTCTTGTAATATCCCAGAGAAAAGAAAGAAGAACCTTTCTCCGAACCGTTGCTGACGGAAAGATTGTATTGCTGAATAACACCAGTACGAGTGATCTCGTCAAACCAGTCTGTGTCCGCCACAGGCATTGTATTCTTTGAATCCAGGTATTTGGAAAGAGTCATTCCGTATAATACCGGATTGCCGTCGGCATTATATCCCCAATTGTAAGCATATCCCAAAGCATTACCGTTCGGATTTTCACCGTCGTTCACGTAGGCTTGCCACATAGCTCGTCCGTATTGCTCAGTGTTCAGTACGTTCATTTTACTCTGATACATGGAGGCGGAAACAGAAGCGTCGAAATTGATTTTGATCTGTCCTTTCTTTCCTTGTTTGGTAGTAATGATGATCACGCCGTTCGCTGCACGCGAACCGTAGATAGAAGCGGATGCGGCATCTTTCAAAACCTGAATGGATTCAATATCATTACCATTCAGTTCGTGCATACCGGCTTTGGTAGGAACACCGTCGATTATATAAAGCGGGTCGTTATTGTTCAGCGTACCGATACCGCGGATACGTACGGTAGCCGATCCACTCGGATTACCATCAGCGGTGATGTTCATTCCGGGGACACGTCCCTGAAGGGCTTTCACCGGATTGTTTTCACCTTGCTTCTGGATTTCGTCTACTTTTACTACAGAAACAGCACCTGTCAGGTCGGCTTTACGCTGTGTAGTATAACCTGTTACGACAACTTCATCTACCATCTGGGTATCTTCTTCCAGTAGTACATTAACGATAGCAGCCGCTTTTACGGTCACCGGTTTATAACCAATATACGTAATCTTTAAAGTAGAGTTGACCGGAACTGAAAGAGTGAAATTACCATCGAAGTCTGTAATTGTTCCGTTGGTTGTAGCTGTAGTTTCAACGACAGAAGCACCGATAATCGGTTGCCCATCCGTTTTAGAAGTAACGTTTCCCTTCACCGTTATGTTTTGCCCCCACAGGGCCGACATGAAAGCAAACAGGAAACAAACGCTGCAAAGAAGTTTTTTGTTCTTCATGATACCAGGCATTAGTTTAATGTTATTAATTTAAAAGTACGAATTTTCTCTTTTCGATGATGCAAATTACGGTTGATTTAAGTCAACCGACTGAAAAAAATGTTTCAAATGCTGTAAGATATGTTGCATAGAACGCTATTTTATAGGGTTTTATAAGAATAATTCTCCATCATAAGAAAGTCGGGATTATATTCTCTCTCAATCATAGAAAATACTACCTTTGTATAGTAATTTAAGTCCTTGTAAAAAGGGATATTATTCATATAACAAGCATATAATCACTCAAAGTAACCAACAGAAAACTGAATGATATGAAAACAATCTCCAACGAACAACTTACTATTCAGGTATCTCCGCATGGAGCCGAACTTTGCAGTATCTTCGCCAATGGGAAAGAGTATCTGTGGCAAGCCGACCCTGCTTTTTGGAAACGCCACTCTCCTGTACTTTTCCCGATTGTAGGAAGTGTGTGGGAAAACCAGTATCGTAATGAAGGTATCGCTTATACATTGAGTCAACACGGCTTTGCCCGCGATATGGAATTTACTCTTGTTTCAGAGAAAGAAGACGAAGTACGATACCGCCTTGTCAGTAATGAAGAGACATTATGGAAATTTCCTTTCCCGTTTTGTCTGGAAATAGGTTATCGTATTCAGGGTAAGCAGATCGAGGTTATATGGGAAGTTAAGAATACCGGAGAAAAAGAAATGTATTTTCAAATCGGTGCGCATCCTGCATTCTATTGGCCGGATTTTAATGCAGATACACAGAATCGTGGTTTCTTCGGTTTTGACAAGGAAGAAGGATTGAAGTATATCCTCATTTCAGAAAAAGGATGTGCAGATCCTTCCACTGAATATTCTCTGGAACTTACAGACGGGTTATTGCCATTGGATACACATACTTTCGATAAAGATGCTTTGATAATAGAGAATGAGCAAATCCATAAAGTGACCCTTTATACCAAGGAAAAGAAAGCTTATTTAAGCCTGCACTTTCATGCTCCCGTAGTCGGTCTATGGTCTCCGCCTGCAAAGAATGCCCCTTTTGTCTGCATCGAACCGTGGTACGGTCGCTGCGACCGCGCACATTACACAGGCGAATACAAAGACAAAGGCTGGATGCAACACCTGCAACCGAAAGAAACTTTCAAAGGAGGGTATACGATTGAGATCAATGAATAAGTAATGACAACCTATTCTGCGAATAGATTAAACACAGAACAGCTGCCGAACCTCACGGACGGCAGCTGTCAAACACCTAATCTACAAAACCTAACTTAAAAACTAACTCATAAATCTAATCTATGAAATACAGATGATACAAGTGATAAACACTTGATTATATTCTTGATAAATACCTACTGAAAAACAAATCTATCCTTTTATAAACCTAACCTATGCACACTGAATGAATCGACTGCGAATGTACCGCCCTTACTGTAAAAACACATACGATTGTACGGCTCTGTAGGGAAAATCAGATTAGTCATCGCTATCTTCCCACCATCCAGAAATATTTCTACCGAACACTTATCAACAAAGACATCCAGTTTGTATTCATCTTCCTTTTTGATAGGCGCCCATGTAGCCAATGCGAAATCATCTATATAATTGATAGAAATCGTCTTCCGTCGATCGTGCGCCTCGATCTCGTGCGGAGAGCTGTTTTTCCCGAAATCTACGATGCCGCTTTTCGTACGGTCCATCACCAGTTTCTTTTCCGGAAGATTAAGATAAATATCCACCTTCTCTCCCTTGTCATTGAAAAGACTGAATCCCATAATTTCCGCCTTTCCAGTTTTGATGTTCAGAGAAAGCTCATAAGCTCCTTCATTATCAGTCAATAAAGATTCGATGTGATAATCCTTGTCTACCGTAAAAGACGGAATATCCTTGCTTTCTTTTCGTAAGTTCTTAGTTTCCGCTACCGGTGCGGCGGAAAGATAAATATCATTGTCCTGTGTATAGAGTCCCAATTCACGGGGCAGTGCATTGGCACTACGGAACTGCCGGGTCGGAACGATATTGCAATACTGCCAGTTGCTCATCCAAGGCACTGCCACCACACGGTTTCCCGTATTTGAGAAACAGACGGTAGCATAGTGATCTTTTCCCCAGTCCAGCCATTTCGTGACATTCGGCTGATTGTCACAAATAAATTTTGTACCGTCAAAGTCACCGATAAAATATTGAGTAGCACTCCCTCCGAAGTAACATCCCGGATTTACATTGACAATCAATGCCCATTTCTTATGGTTGATATCGCCGTCTACAGGAAGTTCCACCATATCCGGACATTCAAACTGACAGGGTTGCACACCGTATCCTTCGCCAAAGCTACTCAGGTAGTTCCAGTCCTTCAGATTATGGGAGTCATAGAAACGCATTTCCTTATCGGCAGAGACAATCATCACCCATTTACTCTCCGGTGCATACCAGAAGACTTTCGGGTCACGGAAATCTTTCAGACCATCGGAAGGACGCAGGACAGGATTCTTTTCGTATTTAGTAAATGTCCGTCCGTTGTCTTTGCTATAAGCCAGACACTGAATCTGTCCGTTCTTATCGCTGGCAGAAGTATAGTAAGCGAGGATGGAACCTGCTCCGTAGCCCGCCACATTCTCCTGATCGACAATAGAACTGCCGGAAAAGATATGCCCTAATGTATCACGGGCAATGGCAGGCGCCAGATGTTCCCAATGCATCAGGTCCTTGCTGACTGAATGTCCCCAATGCATATTTCCCCATTTGGAGCCATAAGGGTTATGCTGATAATACAAATGATACTCTCCATCTTTATATACCAATCCGTTTGCATCATTCATCCAGCCATAAAGGGGAGTATGATGGTAGACAGGACGGAATTTATCCGTATTGGCAGTATCAAACGTATCGGATAATCTGATTTCTTCCCAGCAGAGGGCGTCTTTCGATTTCCTTTGAATGCGCAAAGTGGCTGCCTTTGTATCAGCCGGCAAGGCAAAGGGAACAAAATAATCGACCTTTGTCTGTGCCAGACGGATATCCATATCGGTATCCGTTGCATTCCCCGTATCGAGCCGCACCTGACTTTCATCGGCTTCTTCCTCGATGGGGAGTAATATATAATGGGTAGGATGAACGATGTGGACAATTGTCAGGCTATCACCTTTCTGTTCAAGGGTGAATGTGCTTCCGGTTGACTGGCAACAGGTCAGTCCAAAGGAAACAGCCAGTGCGAGTGTGGCACCTTTACATTGTTTTATCCAAGGAGTTGTTTTCATGGTAACAGGATATTCAGAGTTATACGAGTGTTAGTCAAAAATAGACGAAGGCAAAGATAGGGGCTATCTTCACCTTCGTCTATAAACTTTGTTTCAAAGAGTAACACTTTTGATACATCATTGAAAAAAGGGAGCTACAGGCATATAGAAAAGCAGAAGTAACAGGCGAAAAGAGAAATGGGGCACGTCAATGCCGGAGTCGAACCGGATAGTCTTGCTGATTTTACAACTTCACTATTCCTCCCCTAAAATGAGACGAAGTAACTCTTCTCTACGACACTTGTTTCTTTCGTAAACCGGAATCCTGAGAACTCCGGTTATACCACTATCTTTTTTATCTCCTGCAACGCATCATTTCCCTTGTCGATTGCAGACAAAATATCAAATATCTTATCCGACCATCCCGCTATTAAAAATACATCGTCACGAGTGATATCTAGCGGAGTGTTGCCATATCCGCTTAAGTCAAACAGATACAACTTGGCTGCCGGACAAATTTTCTTGTACTTCCTCCACAAATCCGTTATCTGCAAGTCACTATGGCTATTCCACAACTGACAGTCAGTGAACATCATTATCTTATCCATCTGCGCCTTTCGGTCTATCAGGTCTTTGATAACCAAATACCCGTTTGTAGAGTATCCTACTTCACCTTCCCTTTTATAGAAAGCATCGACATTGGACAAGATACCCGTATCGGGCAGATTGATAATCTTCCATCTATCGCCAAAGATACCCGTCATCACCTGTTTGCAACGTGACTTCAACAACATTCCCAGCAGCAAACCGATGTCATAGTACAATACTTTACTCTTTGCCGAAACCGGACACTGCATGGAACCGGATACGTCACAGGCTATCAGCACACGGGTAGATTCATCAAATCCGGTAATATTGCGGGCAGACACCTGCACGGCACGTTCCAAAGCCGTCATCAACATCGTAGCATAGAGCGAAGGAGTCTTCGACAACTCACGGTAAGCAGCCAAAAAGCGGAAAGGCAACTGCCTGGAGTTTTCAACCGCCTTTTCGGAAGACAGCCTCTTCCCTACTGTCAGAATATGGTCTGCAGAAACTTCCGCTTCCAGTATATTCCTCAGATTGCGCAGCAAAGCCATGTATCCTAGTTTACCACTGTCTATCAATTCTTCCCATTTGGCACGGAAAGCTTTTCGCCGTTCTTCTTCCGTAGCAAAGGTACACTGACCTAAAGCTGACAATTCTGTCTCCCAAGTATAGGGAACCGGAAGATTATCATTGACTATTCCATTGAAAATTTCCTGTTGCCGTTCATCTTTCGCTTTCGGGTGCACAAGAAACAAGGCATCTTTCAGACAAACTTCTGCCGAACGGTTATACTTGGCAAACTGGTACGCATCGAATGTATTGAATGCATCCTGTAGCCCTGCCTGCAACTGTTTGGAAAGACGGTTCAGTTTCTTTGTCCCCGTCCGCCGGTTTGCCTGCTGATAACAAGCCAGCAGTTCGGTGATTTCATCGGCACGCCGAACGGTACGGGCAGTTACCCGCTTCACCAGATTGTCGCCCTGGTGGATACGCGCCAGTTCTACCGCCATCACCAAAGGGATGGAACGCAGGTTCATCGTTTCCCTTGCGTACGCCGCCAGTTGCGCCACAAACAAAGGTTTACATTTTCCGATGAGCGTACGGACCCTTTCTATTCTCTCTTCCGCCTGCTCATAGAAACTGTTGTTCAATGAAGTAGTTACCACGGATGTGTACAATTCCCATTCGGGTGTCAGCCGGTAAGCCGATGCCGATTCTTTGTTCAGCACTTTATTCATTCCTTTATTTATCCAGTTAAACTTCATCATTTATACTCTTTATTTGTTTTCTTTTGCAAAGATACGGGGGTGGGTGCGCAGCCTTTTTGCGTACCTCAAATTATTTTTCTACTTTTGGAGAAAATCTTTATACTTCCGCCTATGCCGGTCAATAGAAATGCCTTGATTCGTTATAAAACGATTGATAACTGTCTGCGTAATCCTTATCGTCGCTGGACACTGGAAGACTTGGTAGATGCCTGCTCGGATGCCCTTTACGAATATGAAGGAATCGACAAGGGAATCAGCAAACGTGCCGTACAAATGGATATACAGATGATGCGCAGCGAGAAGCTGGGTTATAACGCACCGATTGTAGTATACGAAAACAAATATTACAAGTACGAAGACCCGGAATACAGTATCACACAGACCCCGCTGAACGAACAGGACCTGAAAACGATGTCGGAAGCCGTGGAAGTTCTGCGGCAGTTCAAGGGTTTCTCCTATTTTACGGAGATGAGTGAGATTGTGAACCGACTGGAAGATCACATAGCCTCCGCCCGAATGAAGACGACTCCGGTCATCGACTTCGAAAAGAACGAATCTCTGAAAGGGCTGGATTATCTGGATACCATTTACCATGCCATCGTCAACGAACATCCCCTGCAACTTAAATACCGTTCGTTCAAGGCCCGTTCGGCAAACAGCTTCATCTTCTATCCTTATCTATTAAAGGAATATCGCAACCGTTGGTTCGTATTTGGAGTCAGAAAAAGCGGACGGATATTGCAGAATCTGGCTCTGGACAGAATCCATTCATTAGAGGTGTTATCGCGGGAACCCTTTATAAAGAATACATTCTTCGACCCGAACACATTCTTTGACGACTTGGTAGGGGTGACCAAAAACTCCGGAAGCAAAGCCGAGAAGGTCGGTTTTAAAGTAGCCGCCAACGAAGCCCCCTACATCCTGACCAAACCGATACACCACAGCCAACGAACCATAGAAACATTGGAAGACGGAAGTGTGATTCTTGAAATAGAAGTAGTCATCAACCATGAACTGGAACGGGTATTCTTCGGATATGCCAACGGAATACAAGTTCTTTATCCGCAGACACTGGTGGAGCTAATAGAAAAGAAATTAAGGAGGGCGGTAGAACAATACGAAAAGCCCAAATGAGTTACATTCGGATAAAAAGCAAGTAACCGGACCATTTTCACCTTTTCCGGAGAGAAAAAGACATTTTATGATACAATTAATTCCATTTTAATGAAGAATTAATTTGCTTTATCCTCTCTTTTTAATGGTTCGACCTTTACTTTGCCCTTGATAATACCGGAAAACTCATTAAATTATGAATATGAAGAGAAGTTTAATTTTACTATGCGGTCTGCTGACCGGCTTTACCTTGCAATCTACAAAGGTAAACGCGCAGACACAAACAGTGGCTAATGACCAGAAACTGGTCTATCCCTACACCTTTGCCCCCAGCGAAGGTCTGGTGAACCAAACAGAAAAAGAACATCGACAAGAGATTTGCATCAACGGTTATTGGGATTTCCAGCCTGTCCGCTTGCCGAAAGAATACGTTCAGGGAAAAGGTATCGCTCCCGAACTTCCATTGCCGGAAAACGACAGCGAATGGAGCAAAACTCGTATCAAAATCCCTTCACCGTGGAATATCAATGCTTTTGCTTACCGTGACCTGGAAGGTCCCGACCACCGCAACTATCCTTCATACCCTAAAGAATGGGAACAAGTGAAAATGGCATGGATGAAGAAGAATGTCACCATCCCTGCCGACTGGTCAGGGCAGCAAATCAAACTTTACTTTGAGGCCGTAGCCGGATATTCCGAAGTCTATATAAATAAAGAAAAGGTAGGCGAGAACTTCGATTTGTTCTTACCGTTCAGCTTTGACATCACCGATAAAGTGACTGCCGGCGAAAACATAGAGATACTGGTAGGCGTACGAAGCCAGTCGTTATTCGAAAACAATGCGACCATCGGGCGCCGCATTGTTCCGGGCGGCTCAATGTGGGGGTATCAGATCAACGGTATCTGGCAGGATGTATACCTGTTGGCCTTGCCAAAAATCCATCTGGAAGACGTATACGTAAAACCGCTGGTATCAAAGAATACACTGGAAATAGAAGTAACTCTTCAGAACCTGACAGAGAAGAAGACTGACATACAACTGCAAGGCAATATCCGCGAATGGGTGAACTGCGCAGGAACGGACGTCAACTCCGCTCCCGTTCCGAACTGGACGCTTGGTAATGAAGCATTGAAAGTCGCTCCTACGAAAGTGTCCCTGCCAGCCAAGGCTTCACAGAAAGTGACCTTACAAGTACCTGTCGGCAAGGATATATTAAAATACTGGACTCCGGGGCATCCCAACCTATATGCCCTGTTACTTTCCGTCAATAACCAGAAACAGACTGTCGATACCAAATACGAACGTTTCGGCTGGCGTGAATGGACATTGCAGGGTACTACTCAATATCTGAACGGCGAACCTTACGCATTACATGGTGACTCCTGGCATTTTATGGGTATCCCGCAGATGACCCGCCGTTATGCGTGGGCCTGGTTCACCGCCATTAAAGGGATGAATGCCAACGCAGTCCGTCCGCACGCGCAAGTCTATCCCCGCTTCTACCTCGACATGGCCGATGAAATGGGTATCTGCGTGCTGAATGAAACAGCCAACTGGGCCAGCGACGGTGGTCCGAAACTGGACTCCGACCTCTTTTGGGAAGCATCCAAAGAACACCTGAAACGTTTTGTCCTGCGCGACAGAAATCACGCGTCCGTTTTCGGCTGGAGTATCAGCAACGAAAACAAACCCGTTATCCTGCACGTTTACAATCGCCCCGAACTGATGCCGGTACAAAAGAAGGCATGGGAAGAATGGCGTGACATTGTACATCAGTACGACCCTACCCGCCCGTGGATTTCAGCAGACGGAGAAGATGACGGTGACGGTATATTGCCCGTAACCGTAGGACACTACGGAGACATCAACTCCATGAAACGCTGGATTGAAATCGGAAAACCTTGGGGAATCGGCGAACACAGTATGGCTTATTACGGCACCCCGGAACAGGTTGCCAAATATAACGGAGAACGTGCTTACGAATCACAGGAAGGCCGTATGGAAGGATTGGCTAACGAATGTTACAACCTCATCGTCAACCAAAGACAGATGGGAGCCTCTTACAGCACAGTCTTCAATATGGCATGGTATGCCTTGAAACCGCTTCCACTCGGCAAGAAAGACAAAAGCAAAGCTCCCACCGTTGAGGCTGACGGAGTCTTCTTCGGTGATTACAAAGAAGGAGTTCCGGGCGTACAGCCCGAACGTGTAGGCCCTTATTGCACGACGTTCAACCCCGGGTATGACCCGACCTTGCCGCTCTATCAGGAATGGCCGATGTACAGTGCCTTACGCGCAGCCAATGCTCCGGGCAAACCGGCCTGGTCTCCTTATGCTGTAATCGACAAACAACAGTACGACCATCGCAAAGCAACAACTCCTTCCAAAAAGTATAAGGAAGTCATCTTTATCGGTAGTCAGAACAGTAAATTAAAGCAGCTGATGGATGCGCAAGGAGTCATATTCTCCAAGAAGGCAAACACTCCTTCCCTGTTGCTCTATATCGTAGACGGTAGCCAAAAGTTGGATGCTTCTACCAAGGATGAGATACAAAAGCAAATCGCCAAAGGAGCGGATGTATGGATATGGGGACTCACACCGGAAACGGTAGCCGCATACAATGAAATTCTTCCGCTTCCGGTGTCCTTGGATAATCTGCAGCGTTCTTCTTTCCTGCCCGTACAAAAGTCATGGATGCACGGACTCAATAATTCCGACTTCTACTTCTGTGAACTTCAGAAGACCAACGCTTCCAGCTACTCGCTGAAAGGAGCTTTCGTAGAAGAAGGCGACGTCTTGCTGAACGCCTGTAAGACCGACTGGAGAAAGTGGAACAAACGTCCGGAAGAGATCAAGACTGCCGGAACGATCCGCAGTGAATACGAATGTACAGCCGCCACTCCTGTATTTGTAAAATGCCAGCAGAATGCTTCCACTTTCTATCTGAACACATTAACCGAATTTGCCAACTCAGAGAAGGGATTCAACACTTTGAGCGCTATTCTGAAGAATGCCGGAATAGCCTTCCAAAAGCCGGAAGTCAATATCGACGAGGTCTTCTTCCTGCGCGACGAACAGATCAACTTCCCCGTAGCCACCAAAGAGAAACTGGTGAAGGACAGCGACGGTGAATGGACACTGGAACTTTATGTATTCAGTCCACGCCCTTTGGACGACCTGTTGATAGAACCGAACATGCCGAAACTATCCCTCTTTGTGAAAGCAAAGAAACGTGCGCTGCTCATCAACGACAAACCTTATACGGCTGTATCCCACGACGGACGCAACGAAATCATCTACAAAGAATTGCCCTTGCTGCAAGGATGGAATAAACTGGTGATCAAAATAGGAGCCGGAGACCGGAACTACTTCACCGGTTATTTCAAATGCGATAACAAGAAAGATTTCCTTCCGTTGTTGAAAGCAGCTTTCGTGAATCCGGAAACCAAATAATAGTAAATAAATATATGATGAAACTTACACACATTTTAGCCTCGGCGGCTATCATTTTAACGCTGAGCGCATGTAACGGTAGCCTGCAAACAGCGGATCGGACACCGGTCGATTACGTCAACCCGTATATCGGCAACATCAGCCATCTGCTGGTTCCCACGTTCCCCACCATCCAGTTACCCAACAGTATGCTTCGTGTTTACCCGGAACGTGCCGATTACACCTCCGAACTGCTGAAAGGGCTTCCATTGATTGTCACCAATCACCGGGAACGTTCCGCATTCAATTTCAGTCCCTATCAGGGAGAAAAGCTGCGTCCGGTCATAACGTACAACTATGACAACGAGCACATTACTCCTTATTCTTTCGATGTGGAATTGGATGATAACCGTATGAAAGCGGAATATGCGCTTTCCCATCAGTCGGCTATCTACCGGATAACGTACGAGGCAGACAAACCGGCTTACCTCATCGTGAACTCCCGAAACGGCTCTATCCACGCCAACGAGAACTTCATCAGCGGCCGCCAGCAACTAAATGACAACACCAATGTCTATGTATATATAGAAGCACAGGAGAAGCCGATAAGCGCCGGCATCCTCGAAAACGGCACTATTGAAACAAGCAAGGATAATGCCGAAGGCGCAAATGCCTGCGCGGCATGGCGCTTTGCCGATGGAACCACAACGGTCAACCTCCGCTACGGTATTTCTTTCATCAGCGAGGAACAGGCCGAAAAGAACCTGCACCGCGAATTAAAAGACTATAACATCAAAGCACTGGCAGAAGCGGGACGCCAAATTTGGAACGAAACGTTGGGACGTATCCAAGTAGAAGGAGGAACGGAAGATGACAAAACCGTATTCTACTCTTCTTTCTACCGTACCTTCGAACGTCCCATCTGCATGAGCGAAGACGGCCGTTACTTCAGCGCCTTCGACGGAAAGGTACACGAAGACAACGGTACTCCTTTCTACACCGATGACTGGATTTGGGACACTTACCGTGCCGCACATCCTCTCCGCACACTGATCGACCAACAAAAGGAAGAAGACATCATCGCATCCTACCTGCGCATGGCGGAACAAATGGGCAATATGTGGATGCCTACTTTCCCCGAAGTAACAGGTGACACACGTCGCATGAACTCCAATCATGCCGTTGCCACGGTAGCCGACGCACTGGCCAAAGGGTTGAAAGTAGACATGGCAAAAGCCTACGAGGCTTGCCGGAAAGGGATTGAAGAAAAGACGCTCGCCCCGTGGTCGGGAGCACCAGCCGGCTGGCTGGACAATTTCTACCGTGAAAACGGTTATATCCCCGCTCTCCGTGTAGATGAACCGGAAAACGACCCGAACGTACATCCTTTCGAGAAGCGCCAGCCTGTCGCTGTCACTCTGGGAACCAGCTACGACCAGTGGTGTCTCTCCCGTATCGCCCAAGCTCTGAACAAGAAGGAAGAAGCCGAATACTATCTGAAATGTTCGTATAACTACCGGAATCTCTACAATAAAGAAACCGCTTTCTTCCATCCGAAAGATAAGGAAGGACAATGGATTGAGCCATTCGACTACCGTTTCCCCGGAGGCATGGGAGCCCGTGAGTATTATGGAGAAAACAACGGCTGGGTTTACCGCTGGGACGTGCCACACAATGTAGCCGACCTCATCAGCCTTATGGGAGGAAACGAGCAGTTCATCGCCAACCTTGACCGCACTTTCACCGAACCGCTGGGACGGAGCAAATATGCATTCTACGCAAAACTGCCCGACCATACGGGTAATGTAGGCCAATTCTCGATGGCGAACGAACCTTCCCTGCACGTTCCTTATCTTTATAACTATGCCGGACAGCCGTGGAAAACACAGAAGCGCATCCGTCAAATGCTGAAAACATGGTTCCGCAATGACCTGATGGGTATTCCGGGAGATGAGGACGGCGGAGGTATGACTTCATTTGTGGTCTTCTCCTCCCTGGGCTTCTACCCTGTCACTCCGGGATTGCCGGCCTACACTATCGGAAGCCCGCTTTTCACAGATGCCAAGATTACACTCAGCAACGGAGCTGTCTTCGAAATCGAAGCTAAGAATGCTTCCGATGACAACAAATACATCCAGTCCGCCACGCTGAATGGCAAAGAATGGAACAAATCATGGTTCAGCCATGATGACCTGATGAGCGGTGGCAAGCTAGTATTGGTAATGGGCAACAAACCCAACAAGACATGGGCCAGCGGAGCAGAGGATGTTCCTCCATCATTAGAAATCAAGTAGCTATATTCTAGCGATTAAGCGCAAGAGGGTTGTCGAAGAATCATCGAAATAACATCTGATTCTTCGACAATACCTCTTGTCATATTCTCCGGACGACAGCTATCATATACGAGTATTCCAACACTTTGGTTATATAAAATAAGTCCCCGATTCTTATGAATATCATATTGTTTTTCGTACTTTTGCCACATAGGAACAGATTCAAGTAGAAGTACTATGAAATATCAACTGCAATTATTGATTTTTATCCTGCTTTGCCTGGCGGGCAGACTGGATGCGTCTCCTTTATATGATTACGGACTTTATCTTAAGTCTCATGCCGTACCGGCACCGGAAAGGTCTACTTTATATTTGGATGACAACCAACCTTTCTCCGTAAAAAACGACTTAACCATTTCTTTTCAGATATATATACGTGCCAATGAAGCCGACTATGGCTCCATTCTTCATCTGAAGACAGACAAAGGCCAGATAATACGCTTCTCGTTTGTTGCAGGTGAGCAAAACCATGCTCCCGCTTTAATGCTCAATGATGAGATTATCATCATTGACAAACCCATAGAACTGGAAAAATGGATCAATGTCTCGCTGAATCTGCGTCAGAAAGACAATGTGATCGAAATAGAATACGACAAAAAAAAGATGTCGTCCACCTTCCCCCTGCAAGAAACAAACAGTGTAACGATTACATTCGGACAGATGTTAGGCTATCAGGCGGAAGTAGCCCCTGTCAACTTAAGGGATATCAACATCATACAGGACGGCAAACTGACAAGAGAATGGAAATTATGGAAACATAACGACAACCTCTGTTATGACGAAAAAGAGGGAGCCGTTGCACGTGCTGTCCAGCCTCTCTGGCTGATAGACAACCATATCGAATGGAAAACAATCAATAAGATCACTACTTCCAGCAGAGTAGGCATAGCATTCGACGCCCGTTGCGCCTTATTCTATGTAGTCAGTCCCGAATCGGTGAAAGTGCTGGACGAAGACGGAAGACTCAAACAAGAGACTGCCGTACGCGGAGGATATCCTGCCGTAGAATATCCCAACCACCTGCTGTATGATACGCTAAGCAATGCACTGGTATCTTACTCACTGACAGAAAACATCATCTCCCGCTTTTCGTTCGACGACGGAAAATGGAGCAACGAAATACGGAATACCAAAGAGGCCAACAACTATAACCATGCCAAAGCATTTAATCCCGCCGACTCCTCATTCTACTTTTTCGGCGGATATGGCTTCTATAAATACCGTAATGACCTGTTCCGCATGAAGTCCGGCAGTGAAATTATGGAGCAAATTAAATATGATCATCCTCTTTATCCCCGCTATTCTGCTGCTATGGCAGTAGTGGGCGACGAACTATATATCTTTGGAGGCAAAGGAAACAAATATGGTAAACAGGAATTGACTACCCATTACTACCTCGGCCTGTATGCCATCAATTTAAAAAGTAAACAGTCCCGCACCATCTGGGAGAAAAAAGATGATAACAAGGAAACCATCATGGCTTCCTCCATGTACTTCGAACCGGCAGACAGTTCTTTCTATGCCGTATCTACGGACAACGGGGGAACACTGTGGAAAATTTCCATGAAAAGCCCTGTTTATACAGAAGTTTCAAAACCGATCAATAACCGACTGGATTATCAGGACTGCGATTTTAACCTTTACTATTCACCGACTCACAGGAAACTGTTCCTTGTGCTGGACAAGATACTGAACAATCGTACACACGATATAAAGATCTATTCCATCAATATGCCTCTAGTCAACGAGATAGATATCCGTCAGTCGGTGGATGAAATGGGCTCCGGCAAATGGTGGAATCTGCTGTATGTCATCGGTGTTCTGGCAATACTAGCCTGTGGTGCCTGGCTGTTCTATCGTTCAAAAAGCAAACGTCAGCCAACCCAATCGGCTGCAACCTCAAAAGAAGTTCCTCAATCGGTTGCCGCTCCAAAAGCCATCTCTGAGAATCAAGAGAAAGTTACTCCGATGATGCCGGAACAAGAAAGCGATCCCGCACCGAAAGAGATAGTCAACTACTATGACCGTAGCCGTTCCTCCATCTCATTGTTAGGGTGCTTCAATGTACGCGATAAAGAGGGAAATGATATCACCGCCAATTTCACTCCCCGCTTGAAACACTTGCTTATTTTGCTGATATTATATACAGAAAAGAATCCGAACGGTATCCTAACCTCCAAAACAACGGGAATCCTATGGCCGGATAAGGAAGAGACGGCTGCCCGCAACAACCGTAATGTAAACTTACGCAAGCTTCGGGTATTATTGGAGAGTATCGGTGATGTAGAAGTCGTGACGGAAAACAACTTCATGCACATTAAATGGGGCGAGAACGTATTCTGCGACTATCGCGAAGTGCTTGCACGTATCCAGCAATTCAAGGAGAAAGAAAACGACGAATTACTCAACCGTATCTTGGAACTTCTGTTGTATGGACCATTGTTGCCCAACACCATTCTCGATTGGTTGGATGACTTCAAAGAAACATACTCCAGCCACTCCATCGACTTGTTGAAGGATCTGTTTGAAATTGAAAAACAACGTAATCATCCGGACATGATTCTCCGCCTGGCAGACATCATGTTCCTGCACGACCCGCTGAATGAAGAAGCATTGGCCGCCAAATGCGCTGTGTTCTCCGCACAGGGAAAGAAAGGGATTGCACGAAATCTGTATGACCGTTTCTGCAAGGAGTATCGGGACTCGATGGGAGAAGATTATAAAACACCATTCGCAGATTTATAACTGTACAGCTTTACTTCTTTCCTAAATGAAAAATGAATCAAACAGCAGTATCTCCATTGGGGGGGAGACTAAAAAGTCG
>OHNH01000604.1_pt1 | contig 18909 bp, 16 predicted proteins | sample 1569561 | NCBI WGS metagenome assembly OHNH01 (sample SAMEA3879510, study PRJEB24766) | human gut metagenome | biome: human-associated habitat; feature: feces | place: USA | collected 1985/1987
CGCATATCGGCTCCATGACTTGTAAGATACATTGCTGTACCACTCGGTCAACGATAGTTGGAATTCCCAGAGGTCTGGTCTTTCCATTGGGCTTTGGTATCTCCACACGCTTTACTGGGCGTGGGTGATAGCAGCTGAATTGCTTTCTTATGAGACGGACGTATTCTTCCTCACTTAATTTAGCAAGGTCGTTAATTGTCCTTTTGTCCACACCTGCGGTATCACTTCCTGTATTCGTCTTTATCGTTCTGTATGCCAGCTTGATATTCTCTTCGCTCTCGATGATTTCCATGAGATGATTAAATATCTTGCCTTTCTTACTGTTTGCATGCAGTCCGTCAAAAGTACTTACCATATCGTAATACTCAGAATTGCGGATTTTTCTCTGTTTAGATTTCTGTTCTTGCTGTTTCGAAGTCAACACAGGCATCCTCTCCCTTCGGTTTGGATTTTCTTTGTCATACTCGAAGCTGCGTTTATCGTATATTCATTTGTTTTGTTGAATTCGACTTGGGGCTATCCCTCCACGGTTTGGGTAGGCCATACGGGCACGCGCAACCACTCCTTCTCGCGGCCTGACCGCCACTTCGGCATGGGGGCTTCGCAACAGGGATCGTTTGGCAACCAAAGACGGCCGGGAAGCACAACGCGCCCGTCGGGCATGAACCGCGAGAACAACGGCACACAGAGGGAACGCAACTTCGGCGGATCACGCCGCTACAATCCCAGTCAGCAGACCACGGGCACGCGGTCCTATACGCCGCAGCAAGCCTCGCCACGCGGTTCTTCCTTCGGAGGTAGCCGGTCTTCCTTCGGTGGCGGTTCCTTCGGCGGTGGAAGCCGTAGCGGAGGATCGTTTGGTGGCGGAAGCCGCGGAGGTGGCGGAAGCCACGGCAGCTTTGGCGGTCGCCGATAAAGGGGCCTTGCAGTATGATTGGCATGAGTGGTACAAGCGCATCAACAACCAATCAGGTGCAACAACGACCAATAAGGTGCAATAACGACCAACAACGGATCTTCGGACAAGAAAAATCAGAGTAATGAAAGCAAAATATCTATTGATAGCCTCAGCGCTGACAACGCTTCCTGGCTTTGCGCAGGAGACTTACGAGAACGAGAAGCTGACAGGAAGCGACCTAAACGGTACGGCACGCTACGTCGGTATGGGTGGAGCGATGGAGGCGCTGGGCGCAGACATCAGTACCATGCAGTCGAACCCAGCAGGTATCGGACTCTTCCGCCGCAGTCAAGTGACGATATCGGGAGGACTGGTGATGCAGGGCAATGCGCCAGCGTATGTCAAAGGTGACAAGACCAACGCCAGTTTCGACCAGGTGGGCTTCGTCTATGCCATGCGAGCTGGAGAACGGACGTTTGTCAACATGGGCTTCAACTACCACAAGAGCAAGAACTTCAACTTTCTGCTGGGAGCGGCCAACCGACTGAACAATGCTTCAGCCAACAAACTGACGTATCAGAAGTTGCGCAACGGTGCCTTTGACGGCGACGACGGAGCGTATTCGGGCTTCGACCACCTCAACGTGAAGGGATTCAAAATGGATGGCAGCGAGGTCTATAACTACCCGGCTGCCGACTACCAAATCAACCGTGAGCACTATGGTTACATCGGTGATTATGACTTCAACCTCAGCGCCAACCTCAGCGATGCTGTCTATCTCGGTTTGACGGCGAGCTACAAGGATGTGAACTACCGACACAGAGGAATTTATACAGAGAACTTGGTGGGCGATGGACGCAACTATCCTGTCAATTATGGTGACATCAGATCGGTGGATGGTGATGGTATCGACCTCAAACTGGGTATCATCGTGCGCCCGATCGAGACCTCGCCGTTCCGCTTCGGTGCTTATGTACAGACGCCGACATGGTACGATCTCACCATGAGCTACAGCAACTCTATCACGGGTTCGCTCGTCGAAGGGGGCAACGTGGAGTCATACGACTACAAGATCTTCACGCCGTGGAAATTCGGATTTTCGCTCGGACACACCGTCGGCAAGCAACTGGCGCTCGGTGCTACCTATGAGTATGCTGACTACTCCACGACCAAGACGCGCATCATCGACGGACAGCGCATCGACTGGTATTATGATGACGTCATCACCTACTCTCATAACGATGCCGACATGTACGAGCACACCAGCCAGACGCTCAAGGGCGTGAGCCTGCTCAAACTGGGTGCTGAATATAAGCCGATCAGCAACCTCGCGCTCCGTGTGGGCTACAACTACGAGAGTGCTCACTATGACGAGCAGGGCGTGAAGGGGGTTTACGACAACGGCAACCTCGTCCACTCGCCGGGTATCTACTATACCAGCAGCGGAGACTACACCAACTGGAAGGCAACCAACCGCTTCACCTGCGGCTTGGGCTACAATATTGACAACTGGAATATCGACCTGGCGTACCAGTACAGTACGCAGAAGGGTGACTTCCATCCGTTTGCGGACTATGTCGATCGTGAATCGACGGCAGAGGACAATATCGGAACGGTCAGCGAAGTAAAAAACAACCGCAGTCAACTGCTTCTTACGGTTGGCTACCGCTTCTAATAAGAATAATAGGACTTCTTTAAGGCATTTGGGGAGACGTTGAGGGTCGGAAACGAATTCGGACCTATCTCGTCTCCTCATTTTTTTGATTTCACGTTCATTATCTCGTCAAAAAACCGTACTTTTGCATGCGAATTGCAAAAATCATACGATGAACGAGATACTTATTTTTCTTCTGAGCCTCGCTGGCGCATTCGTGCTGCGCGTCTGCGGGTTCGGCTTTGGCGTCTTCACGATGGCGTGGCTGCCCTATCTCCTCCCCTCCTACGGCGAGGCGACAACGCTATCGGGCATTCTGGCCATGGCAGGATCCATCCTCGTGGCTTTCAAAAACTGGAGGAAGATCGATTGGCATAAGCTCACGCCGATCCTCATCACCTTCATCGTCTCGTCGTGTGCCTCCATCCATTTTGTCTCTGTCGCCGACGACCACCTGTTGAAACGCATCCTCGGCGTGATGCTCATCATCGCCAGCCTTTGGTTTCTTGCCATCAGCAAGCATGTCAAGGTGAAGCCCACGCTGCCGGTACAAATCACCATGGGCACCATCTCGGGTGTCATGGGTGGACTCTTCGCCATGCACGGACCTGCAGCAGTGCTCTACTTCCTGGCCTGCGCCAAGGACAAGGACGAGTATGTGGTGCTGACGATGACCTATCTGCTACTGGGCAATATCATGATGCTCGGGTTCCGCATCCACAACGGCTTTCTCACGCCAGCCGTGGGCCACGCCTTCCTCTATGGCATCTTTGCCGTGGCCATTGGCACATGGGTGGGGAGCAAGGTGTTCCACCGCCTCTCGACCGATGTCGTGAAGAAAATCTCCTATGCTTATATCGCCATCAGTGGTGTCCTCTCACTCGTGATGTCCTAAGCACGGAGAAGGTTGCCATCACTCAACTGATAAAAAAGACTGCTTCCAGCAACTGTTGAGGACCTTGTCATTGTCCTAATCATTGTATTCTTCCTGTATAAAAGCGCGAGAGACGTAAATACGAGTAGAAAGAAACGCAAACAAAAGTAGAGAATGGAAACAACAGACCATCCCATGGAGATCAGACTGGCTACGGAGGAGGACATTCCCCGTATGCAGGAGATATTCCGCCACGCCCGCCAGTTTATGGCAGACAAAGGTAATCCCAACCAATGGACGGAGGGCTATCCTGCCGCGGAATTGATTCGCGAGGACATAGCGCATGGCGACTGCTTCGTCTGTCTCTCGGAAGGACGGACCGTAGCCACCTTTGTCCTTAGAAGCGGTGACGATCCTACCTATACTGTCATCTACGACGGGCAGTGGCCCGACAGCCGTCCCTACGCCACGATCCACCGTATCGCAAGCAGCGGGGACCGTCACGGCATTTTTCACCATATCATCCGCTTTGCACTCACTCGCTACGACACCCTGCGTATCGACACTCACCAGGACAACGCGCCCATGCGCCATGCTATCGCCAAAGAGGGTTTCACCTACTGTGGCCTGATCCATTGCTGGAACGGAGACGAACGACTGGCCTTTCACCTGTCAAAAACACAAAAGGAAGAATAGAAACTCTCCCAACTGATCTATCAAACAAAAACACAAAAGGAAGAGTAAATGCTCTCCCAATTTGTTTCGGTTGTTGTCGCGTGAAAACGTAAAAGCGTGAGGCCGATAAGCGAAGGTTTCTTTGACGGACTGTATCTCTGCGCTTCTATTTCCCCTTATTCTTCCCCAACAATCCACGAAGGAAAAAGTAGGCCTTCAGTTGCCAACAGAAGATGGTCCAACTACAACGGATGGGCCTATAACCAAACTTGCGACACAAGGCGGGACTGAGCCTTTGGACTTCTATACTTTCCCATGTGGATCGCAGGATGCGGCGTCCACGCGCGCGATCCTCGCCACTGAGCTGGCGATGGTGGAGATAGTAGAAGAGGCTGACGTCAATGAGATTTTTCCATCGTTCATTCTCGTAGAGCGAGACGAGCGCATCATCAACCTGGAGCGAGAGGAGCTGGCGTTTCATGCTCTCGTTGGCCAGGAGGTAGTCGAAACGATGTCCGTCAATGCGATGGGTGACGGACTGATCGTGCTGGCGATAATAATAGTCGGCATCAGTAGCCACTACCCTTCGGGAAGCCAGGAAATGGAGACGCGTGGTGTTGTCGTCGCTATAGGCGTGGCTCGACGTGTCATAGGGATAACGCTGGTGGATGGAAGCCCGGACGGCATAGACGCCATGGATCTTCCATGTCAGACTGTCGGCGAAAGCAGTTCTACCCTCCTCGTCGTATGTGTCCTGCATAGGATAGGGCTCTCGTCGGCCATCAGCATGCCAAAAGACAAGGCGGAAAAGGACACTATCCGCCTCAGGCTGCGCCTCAAAGCGATCCACAATCTTTTGCAGGGCGTCGGGGGCAAGGCAGTCATCGCTATCCACAAAGCAGATGTAGTCGCCCTGGGCCTGGCGTAGTCCTTCGTTGCGGGCCTTGCCTTGTCCGCCATTGTAGGGCAAGGAGATCAAACGGATGCGCGGGTCGGCCTCGGCATAGTTGGAGAGAATCGCGCGCGAATCGTCTGTCGAGGCGTCATCGATGGGGATGAGTTCCCACTCCTTCAATGTCTGACGACGTATCGACTCGATACTCTCGCGGAGATAAGGGGCCGCATTATAGACGGCCATAAGGATGCTAATCTTGCTGCTCATGGTGGAAACGGCGCAAGAAACGACTACTGACATGTTGCATCAGGTCAGTATTGGAACGGAAGAAATGGAGCGATACGGCCATGCTGACAAGGAAGAGGACGGCGCCCGCAAGCCAGTAGGCCACGGTATGGTAGGACAGGAAGGTGGCGGCGAAGGCCAGCAGTCCTAAAGGCACCTGGACGGCAGAGCAGCGCAGCAGTCCGACGGAGGGATGGTAGTGGTAGCGGTAGCGCGCATAGACGAAAGTGACCAGCAGGTCGAGGAAGGAGACGAGCGAAATGCCGATACCGGCTCCCGTCAGTCCCCACAGACTAAAGAAACCGATGACGGCACAGACGATCATCACAGAATAGATACCCTCCAGCAAAAGGTAGGACCGGGAGTCGCCCTTGGCCAAGGGAATATACTGCACGGGGAGTTTGATGGCTCGGAAATACATGGCAATCACCATCACCTGCATCATTCCAAGGACAGACATAAACTGGTGGGAATAGAGCAAGGGAAGGAGGATGGGCAAAGAAAAAGAGAAGGCAATCAAGATGGGAGCAGCGACCAAGAGCATCACTTCGGCCTGGCGGTTGACAGTCTGAGAAAACGTGAAACTGCGTTCGCAGACGCCACTGAGACGGGGAAAATAGTCAGTCTCCATGGCCGAGAATACCATGCCGATATAGGTCATCGTCATCATGTAGCCCGCATTATAGAGGCCCACGGTGTCGATCTGCGCCACATTGTTGAGGTAACTGCGGATGAGGAAGTCGGCCAGCGAACCGAGCACACCTGCCAGGACAAAGGCCACGCCGAGCCGCACCATACTCATACCACGCCCCAAGACGCGACGGGAGAGCGAGAGGCGAAGCGGATAGAGATGGTAGGAGTAGCCGATAGTGAGCAGAAGCTGGGTGAGGGCCATCAGCACGATGGATGGGACGATGGCCGCATCTTGGAAGAAATAATAGAGCGGAATGGTAAGCAAAAGAGCGAGAAGAACATTCCAAATTGAAACTTTAGCCAAATCGCGCAACCGCCTGGCACCTTTTAATATAGCAAGCTCTCCTCCAGTAATGGTTGTAAGAAATACGGCTGGCGAAAGGAAGATAAAATGGAGCGTGTGGCCATCCCAAGAAAAGGTGAAGCGACTCAACCAAGGACTGAGCAGCGCACAGAGCAGCATGCCAAAGATGGCGGTGATCATACACCAAGATCGCACCATGAGGACAGTGTCGTTGAGGCGCTGGGCGTCGCCCGCGTCATAGGCCTCGGAGATATTGCGCACACCACTCATGGCAATACCGAAATTGGTACTGTCGCCTACAAGCTTCGTCGTAGAGTTGAAGAGCGACATCAGGCCCATACCCTGAGGCCCGAGGATGAGGGCCACGAGCTTATTGCGCACGACGCCTACGAGGATATTCAGCGCCTGAACACCCCCAAAAAGCCCCGTGTTTTTGAGTATATTACCGTAACTTGAAGATCTTCCCGATTTTTTCATCTATAAAATAAACGTAGATTAAAACTTTTTATTATTTTTGCAGCGTAATTTCATCTATGATATTAAGCATCATCATACCCGTCTATCATGTGGAACGCACGCTCGACCGCTGTGTGGAGGGGGTGCTACGGCAAGATTTGGACGACTTCGAGGTCATTCTCGTCGATGACGGAGGCGACGACAACTGCCCGCGGATGTGCGACGAATGGGCACGACGTGACACTCATGTACGTGTCGTCCACCAAAGCAACGCGGGACTCTCTGCTGCTCGCAATGCGGGCATAGAACTGGCGCAAGGCGACTACCTGACCTTTGTCGATTCGGATGACTACCTTGACGATGGCCTCTATGCTCGTCTGTTGCCCATCCTACAGACGCAACCTGACATCGACCTGCTCGAATACTCGGTGATAGTGCGCGAGGGAGGCAGCGAACAGCATCCACTTCTCCTCCCCCAGCGACGCTACGACAACGTTACCCGCTACTGGCTTGAAGGACGCGCCTACGCCCACACCTACGCATGGAACAAGATCTACCGGCGCCGACTGTTCGACACGGTACGCTTTCCCGTGGGACGGCTCTTTGAGGATGTCCACACCCTGCCACCCTTGATGCAATCGGCCAAAGTCATCGCCACCACCCCAGAGGGATTCTACCACTATACGGACAACCCCGATGGAATCACCCGAAAGGCCACGGGACGCGAACTGCAGGACTTGCTCGACGCGCACCTCGCCTACATCGGAGAAGGCAACGAGGTCGATGCGGCCTATTATGCGCACGTGCTCAACATTCAACTGTCGGTCTATGACCTGACGGGAAAGGAGCCTCAACTGCCGCGCCGCCGCTTCCTCGGCAGCCTCAAACTATTATTGTTGCAACTATTAGGAATGAAACGCTTATGCCAACTCATCCATCTTACACACCAGCTCATGGGGCGCAACCGCTCGTGAGTTTCATCGTCCCGACCTATAACTTGCCGGTCGATATGCTTCGGGAATCGCTCGACAGCATCATGGACCTCTCGCTCACACAGGAGGAACGGGAGATAATCGTCATCGATGACGGATCCATAAATTCGCCGCTGGCGGCACTGGCCGACGTGATAGACCAAATCATCTATATACGACAACCGAACAAGGGAGCGGCTGCGGCACGCAACACGGGATTGGGCATCGCCAAGGGCCGATACATCCAGTTTGTCGATGGCGACGACCGTCTGGTTCGCAGTGGCTACGAACACTGTCTCGACACTATCCGCTTCCAAGAGGCGGACATGGTCGTCTTCCGTTCGTCGGCGAAGGAACAGGAGAACATGGGGACTGCCTCTGATCGGGGCCCCATGAGTGGCAGCGACTATCTGCGCCACAACAACCTGCGATCCTGCGTCTGGGGTTACATCTTCCGTCGCTCGCTGCTCGGCAACCTTCGCTTCCACGAGGGCATCACAAGGGAGGACGAGGAGTTTACGCCGCAACTCATGCTTCGTGCCGAACAGTTGGTCGATACGGATGCCGTGGCCTACTACTACCGCAAGCGCGAGGGTTCCGTGATGGAGGCCGACGACAACCGTGCGAAAGCAAGGAGGCTGGACGACCTACTGACGGTCCTAGACACGCTCACCGAGCGACTCGACCGACTGCCTGCTGACGACCGTGCGGCTCTACAACGAAGGGTAGATCAACTGACGATGGACTATCTCGTCAACATCATCACTTACACGCGGAGTGCTCGCCACCTGGAGCGCGGACTCCTGCGACTGCGCCGTCGGGGTCTCTATCCGCTTCCTACGAAGCACTACACCAACAAGTATCGCCTCTTCGCCACGATGATGAACAACAAGGCAGGACGCAAGGTGCTACTCTATTCAATTCCATTGGTTGTCAGATGAAGATTCTATTGCTAGGCGAATATAGCAATGTCCACGCTACGCTGGCGGAAGGCCTCCATGCGCTGGGCCACGATGTGGTGGTTTGCTCCAATGGCGACTTCTGGAAGAACTACCCACGGGACATCGATGTGGCGCGCCCCACGGGACGGTTGGCTGGCGTGCGCCTCTATGCCCGCATCCTCAGTCTCCTGCCACGACTCAGGGGCTTCGACGTGGTGCAACTCATCAACCCGATGTTCTTCGAACTGAAGGCCGAACGCTTGTTCTTCCTCTATCGCTATCTCCGAAAGCACAACAAGCGAGTGGTGCTCGGAGCTTTCGGCATGGACTACTACTGGGTGGAAGTCAACTCCACCAAGATGCCCTTGCGGTATAGCGACTTCAACATCGGAAAGAAGCTGCGCAACAACGCCGACGCCGTCAAGGAGCGACGCGAGTGGCTAGGGACAGCCAAGGGACGGCTAAACCAGTTTATAGCGGCCGACTGCGACGCAATCGTAGCGGGTCTCTACGAATACTGGGCCTGCTACCAGCCGTTCTTCCCCGACAAGACCACCTTCATTCCCTTCCCCATCCACATCCGAGAGTCAATGCCCAGTTCTGACTTTACGCCGCCACTCAAACTCTTCATCGGCATCAGCAAGGGCAGGAGCGAATACAAGGGTACGGACATCATGCTACGGGCTGCCGAGGAGATCTGCCGTAAATTCCCCGACAAGGTGGTGCTTCGCAAGGCAGAGGGCGTTCCCTTCGATGAGTATGTGAAGATGATGAACGGGTGCGATGTGATCCTCGACCAGCTCTATAGCTACACGCCATCCATGAATCCCCTGGAGGCGATGGCACATGGTTTGATCTGCGTGGGAGGTGGCGAACCCGAAAACTACGAGATTATCAACGAGGAGGTTTACCGACCTATCATGAATGTCGAGCCCTACTATGATAGCGTGTACGATGCGCTCGAATGGTTGGTATTTAGTCCTGAACTGATCGGCCTGTTGAAACAGGATAGCTGGACGTACGTCCTCCGCCACCACGACTTCGTCACGGTTGCGAGAAAATATGAGCAACTGTACAAGGGACTGTAAGGATGGCATGGAAAAAGCAATTTCGTTGCAAGCAATGTGGCTACGAGGCCGACGTCTATGAGGGGCGCGGCTTCATGGGGCAACATATCTCCACGATGACCTGCCCCGACTGCCACAGCCTCCAGCCACTGGTCGTTGGGGGCGTCATAGGCGACGCAGCCCCGTCTTTCCGTTCCGAGGTGGGACGCCTGTGCCTCCAGTGTGGATCAGACCGCATCCGTATCTGGGACGGCCATACCTGCCCCTGTTGTGGAGGCAGGATGGAGGAGACAGGACAACGGGATTTTTGGACTTGACAAGGATTTGGGGCTCTGCTGACGCTTGAATTTCAACTAGACTCGTGGATTTCAATTAGACTCTTGGGGTGCAAAAACGTTTGGATTTTCCCCCTATATAACAACAAGGCTCAGACCTCACAAGATACTTATCCTACCTTGTTTCTTAACCACTTGCATTCGGACCCCAAGTATATCATTTCTTGCGCTCAGACGGTTTTGAGTTGACCCGTCTTGCGCTTTTTCCAAATCTCGATACTATTGATGGTGTTCTGCCAAAGAATATAGCAACCCGGTCCTACAGAGGCCAGGGGCGTGAGGTACATGAAAGCGATCCAAATGGCAAAGCCCGTGTTCTTCTGTCCCAAGGCCTGACCCGCCTCGATGGACCGGTCAAAGAGACGGCCCACAGAACGGCCCACGGCAAATTGAACGACGCAGACGAGGAGGCCCGAGAAAGCGATGGCGAGGAGAAAGGGCAAAGTGGTATGAGCATGGACGATATTCTTGACCGTTGCTCCCGAGACGATCATCAACTGCACGGCCCAGAGATAAAAACTCAGGTCCTTGACATTGATCACCCATTGGTGGAAGCCGTGGAGAGGCTTGAAATGCTTCACGAAGAAGGCCAATCCCATCGGCAAGACCAAGACGATACACACCTGATAGAGGATGCGGAGGAAGGCGGCAAGAAAGGAGACGTGGGCTGACGACTGCTCGATGAGCGGGAAGCAAACTGGGATTAGGATTGCACAGAGGAAATTGGAGAGAAAGCCATAAGTGGTGATTTCCTCCAGTCGTCCGCCGAGTTTGGCGGTCACTACGGGTGCTGCCGCGGCACAAGGCGCGATAATGCAAGTCAGGACCGACTCTACAAACGTCAGTTCGTTGCCCTTCAGGCGGAAGAAGAGAATGGCGCCAACCAAGATCCACACGAAGGCCACCTGAAAAAGACTCACACAGTAGTTCCACTTCACAGGCACGAGTTTTCGGAAATCCACTTTGCAGAAAGTGACAAAGAGCACCAAAAACATAAAGAGCGGCAAGATGGCGTCGAAGAATGCACCCAAGGCTGGCGAGACCCCGTCGAAAGCAGGAATGAAGGCAAACAACAAGTAAAGCGCCGCTCCCGAAAGCATCGACAACGGCAAAGTCCAATTTTTGATAAAAGCGAATAGTTTCATAGATTGCAGGTCAAAACGCCCCGTCCCCATCGTCCGTATTAACAGACCCTAACGATTTTTAGACCCTGAGGATTATTTTCCCAAAGCGTTTATTAAACTCTGAGCAGTTATTAAATCTCTAAGCACTTATTAAACATCTAAGCACTTATTAGGCCCAAACGGTCGGGACAAAGCAATCCACCCCGCCTCCCCCCAAGTCGGGAGAGGATGGGTGGAAAAATGATTCATATCAGAGCGGTTTATATTCCACAAAAGCCTCCATAGCCTCATAGCAAGCTAGTCCGAGACGGTCGTAGAGTTCTGCCGTGGCCCGGTTGCGGTCCTCGGCTCGCTGCCAAAAGAGGCGCTCATCGTTACCCAGGTAGGGTGCGCTCTCCATCTGACTTTGGTGCTTGAGGATGGCGTTGCGCTTGGCACGAAGTTCCTCTGGACTCATCGGGACACACATCTCGATATTTTCGATCTCCCATTCCGCCCAAGCGCCACGATACATCCAGATGCGGCATTCTTCGAGCCAGTGAGCTCCCTCCTGTTTCTCCAGGTCGATGGCAGCCAAGACTGCATCCGTACACTTGCGATGGGTGCCGTGGGGATCCGCCAAATCGCCAGCCACATAGATCTGATGAGGCTGCACCTTGCGTAGCAGTTCGCGGACGATTTCCACATCCTTCTCCGTCATGGGGAATTTCTCTACCCTGCCCGACTCATAGAACGGGAGGTCGAGGAAGTGGACATGGTCAAGAGGTATCTGATTGTAGGTGCTCGCTGTGCGCGCCTCGCCACGACGAATCAATCCCTTGATAGTCAGAATGTCACGCGTGTCAATGTCACCATCCTTCTTGGTGGCGAGGAAATGCTTGATCTCCTGATACTTGTCCTTGATGACCTCGTCCTTATTGTGATCAAACAACTGGTTGAAACCGTTGATGAAGTGCATGAAGCGCGTCACCTCCTCGTCACCGACGGCAATATTGCCCGAAGTCTCATAGACCACATGGACGTCGTGGTTCTGCTGCACCAATCGGCGAATCGTGCCACCCATGGAGATCACGTCGTCATCGGGATGTGGCGAGAAGACCACCACTCGCTTCGGATAGGGCAACGCACGCTCCGGACGGTTGCTGTCGTCCGCATTAGGCTTGCCACCAGGCCATCCCGTGATGGTATGCTGCAGATCGTTGAAGATCTTGATATTGGCATTGTAAGCCGACCCATAGAGCGCCAAGAGCTCAGAGAGGCCGTTCTCGTTGTAGTCCTTGTTGGTGAGTTTAAGGATAGGCTTGTTCGTCTTCTGACAGAGCCAAACGAGCGCCGATCGTACGAGTTTGTCGGTCCAGTCACACGAAGTGACGAGCCACGGGTGAACGATACGCGTCAGTTTCGAAGCCGCGGCCAGGTCCATGACGAAATGGGTGTCGTTGTGCGTCTGGAGGAACGAGGCCGGTATGGAGTCGCTCACATGCTCCTCTACCGTCTTTTGGATAATGTCGGCCTTACTCTCTCCCCAAGCCGTGAGATAGATCTTGCGCGCCTTGAGGATGGTGGCAATACCCATCGTGATACAACAGGGCGGCACCAAGTCCTGCGAGGCAAAACTCATCGACATTTCCTCTCGCGCCACGGGGTCGAGCAGGATCAGGCGCGAGGTGGACGTAACGGTAGATCCCGGCTCGTTGGTAGCGATGTTGCCCATACGTCCGATTCCCAGCAGCATCACGTCGATGCCACCACAGGAGTTGATGCGCTGCTCATACTGGCGACAGTAGTTGAGCACATAGTTTTGGTTGATAGTCGAGTCGGGCGAGAAGATATTCTGCGGAGCGATATCTACCCGGTCGAGCAGCCGTGCGTGGAGCTGGCGGATACAACTGTTCTTGTCGTCCGGCTTCAACGGATAGTATTCATAGGCGTTGAAGACGATGACGTTATGGAAGCTAAGTTGTCCCGCCTCGTAGCGTCTCACCATTTCCTCGTAGATAGGAGTGAGCGAGGTACCCGTTCCCAGTCCGAGCACACACATTCTTCCGTCGCTGTCCTTCTGCTTGATGAGTTTCTCTACCGCATCGACGATAGCCTGAGCACCCTCCTCCATCTTCGGGAAGATGTCCGTAGGGATCTTCTCGCGGCGTGTCAACTCAGAGCGCTCCACGGCAGAGCGCGGATGGTAGTACTCCTCCGGCACTTTGTTGAATGCAATCTGTGAGCTAAGATTCAATCTCATTATTCTTTTTCCTTTCTCTATATTGTCTGTCGGGGATTCAACCTAAGCGGCCGATCCCCTCCAACTTACCTTCTTCTCCCTCAGTCTCCTACGGCAAAGGCGAGCCATCGTCCCCTGTCAGGGGCGAGCCCGCTTTGCTGTTGCCGTAGTAGTGTTGTCGATAAGTCCGTGAGTCCATGAGCCCACAGGAAAAGTACAAAGTACAAAGTCTATGGGACAAAATTCATGGGCCCGCAGGCTTACAGGTTGTTTTTCTCTATATCCTTGAAGTAGCGGTAGGTGCCCACCTTCAGTTCCTCGCAGGCAGCCTCGTCGGCCACGATGATGCCGTGCTGGTGCATCTGCAGGGCGGAGATGGTCCACCATTGGGTCACTGGTCCCTCGACAGCAGCCTGAAGCGCACGCGACTTATGGTGTCCGTTGACGAGGATCATCACCTCGCGGGCATCCATGACCGTACCCACACCGACCGTCAGAGCATAGTGAGGCACCTTCTCCACGTCGTAGTCAAAGAAGCGGGAGTTGGCGATAATCGTATCGGTGGTCAACGTCTTCTGGCGCGTGCGGCTGGTGAGGCTCGATCCCGGCTCATTGAAGGCGATATGACCGTCGGGGCCAATGCCGCCGATGAAAAGGTCGATGCCTCCTGCGGCCTTGATCATCTCCTCGTAGTGGTCACACTCTGCCTCCAGGTCCTCGGCATTACCGTTGAGGATATGGATATTCTCGGGCAGGATGTCAATATGATCGAAGAGGTTGCGGCGCATGAACGAGTGGTAGCTCTCTGGATGATTCTCGGGGAGCCCGACATACTCATCCATGTTGAACGTGATGACGTTCTTGAACGACACTTCGCCCGTCTTGTGGCGGCGGATCAGTTCCTTGTAGGTCTCCAGCGGGGTCGAGCCGGTCGGCAGCCCCAGCACGAAGGGCGACGAGGAAAGACACACGTCCCTCGCGGTTGGCCTTGACCAGCTCAGCATACATTCCCTCCGGCGACGAGCCGGTTGGAAGTCCGAGCACGAAGGGACGCTCCTCGGTAGGTCCAAAGGCGTTGATACGCTCTACCACATGGCGAGCTGCCCATGCAGACAACTTCTTGTAATCGCTTTCGATGATTAATCTCATACTTTCCTGATTTAGCTAAGTAAAATTGACTCTGTTTCTGTCGCTGCAAAAGTACAACAAAATGTGCAAACTACATGTTTAGCCCCCAACAATTTATAAAAAATAACAGTAAGGGGACTAAAAAAGGCCGTCGCGACGGGAGATAGGTCTCAAGATTTTTGTAACTTTGCACGGTATTATAAACAGTAATTAAGCTGGATGAAAGAATTTGTCATATCCGAGGCCAAGGCCGAATCCGCCATTTTGGTCGGATTGATCACCAAGGACCAGGACGAGGCCAAGACCAAAGAATATCTTGACGAGCTGGAATTTCTCGCTGACACGGCAGGCGCCGTGACCGTGAAGCGCTACACCCAGCGCGTAGGAGGCCCCAGCCAGACGACCTATGTCGGCAAGGGCAAGCTCGAAGAGATCAGAAACTATATCAAGGAAAGAGAAGACGCGGAGGAGCCCGTAGGCATGGTCATTTTCGACGATGAGCTGTCGGCACGCCAGATCCGCAACATAGAGAAGGAACTGGGCGTGAAGATCCTCGACCGCACCAGCCTCATCCTCGACATCTTTGCCATGCGCGCCCAGACGGCCAACGCCAAGACGCAGGTGGAGCTGGCGCAGTATCGCTACATGCTGCCGCGCCTTCAGCGCCTCTGGACCCACCTGGAGCGCCAAGGCGGTGGATCGGGAAGCGGTGGCGGCAAGGGTAGCGTCGGTCTGCGCGGACCGGGCGAGACGCAGCTGGAGATGGACCGCCGTATCATTCTCCAGCGCATCACCCTCCTAAAGCAACGCCTCGTGGAAATCGAGAAACAGAAGACCACCCAGCGCAAGAACCGCGGCCGACTGATCCGCGTGGCCCTCGTGGGCTATACCAATGTCGGCAAATCGACCATCATGAACCTTCTGGCCAAGAGCGAGGTCTTTGCCGAGAACAAACTCTTCGCCACGCGACCGTGCGCAAGGTGGTTATCGAGAACCTTCCCTTCCTCCTCGCCGATACTGTCGGCTTTATCCGCAAGTTGCCTACCGACCTGGTCGATTCCTTCAAATCGACCCTCGACGAGGTGCGCGAGGCCGACCTCCTGGTCCATGTCGTGGATATCTCCCATCCCGACTTCGAGGAGCAGATAGAGGTGGTCAACACCACGCTCAAGGAACTCGGGGCGAGCGACAAGCCGATGATGATGATCTTCAACAAGATCGACAACTATAGCTGGGTGGAGAAGGAGGAGGACGACCTCACCCCCGCCACGCGCGAAAACATCACCCTCGACGAGCTGCGACGCACGTGGATGGCAAAGCTCGGCGACAGTTGCCTCTTCATCAGCGCCAAGGAGCGCGAGAACATCGACGAGATGCGCGACGTGCTCTACAAGCGGGTGCGCGAGTTGCATGTACAGAAATACCCATACAATGATTTCCTCCACCCCACAGAGGACTAATCCCAAAAACGAAAGATGGAATATAGAAAATTGACCACAGACGAGATTGCCGTCCTGGAGTCCAACTGCTGCTGGGCCGAGGATTGGCAACGGGTGACGGTAGCCGTAGAAGGCTGGGCACCTAAGTTTTACCACCGCGTGATGTTCTATGGCGACATCCGACTGGGCAAGGTGGAGAAGAACATCGAGATAAGCGCCGGCTTCGAGAAACACTCGGGCATCAACGACGCCACGCTCCGCAATGTCTCCGTCGGCGACAATTGCCTCATCGAGAAGACAGGCAACTACATCAACAACTACACCATCGGCAACGACTGCTATATCGCCAACATCTCGCAGATGGAGACGACCGAGGGAGCCACCTTTGGCGAGGGCAACCTCATCGCCGTACTCAACGAGGTGGGCGACGGCAACGTCATCCTCTTCCACGACCTCAACAGCCAGTTTGCCGCCTTCATGGTGAAGCATTTCCGCGACAAGGCGCTCAAGGACGCCATCAGGCGACTCGTCAACGAAGAGATAGAGCGCACGCTCCCCGACCGCGGCACCATCGGCAACGGAGTGAAAATCGTCAACACCAAGGAGATCACCAATACCGTGGTGGACAACGACTGCGAGATCTGCGGCGCCTCACGACTGAGCGACTGCACGATCCTCTCCTCGGCCAACGCCCCGGTCTATATCGGCACGGGCGTCATTGCCGAGAACAGTATCATCTCCGACGGCAGCTCCATCATCAATAGCGTGAAGATCCAAGACTGCTTCGTGGGCGAAGCCTGCCAGTTGGCCAACGGTTTCACGGCCTCCCAGAGTGTCTTCTTCGCCAATAGCTACATGAGCAATGGCGAGGCCTGCGCGGCCTTCTGCGGCCCGTTCTCGGCCTCCCACCACAAGAGCAGCCTGCTGATTGGATCGATGTTCTCGTTCTACAACGCGGGATCGGCCACCAACTTCTCCAACCATGCCTACAAGATGGGTCCCATGCACTGGGGCGTGCTCGAGAGAGGCACCAAGACGGCCAGCGGCGCCTACCTGCTCATGCCGGCCACGATCGGATCGTTCTCGGTCTGCTTCGGCAAACTGATGCACCATCCCAACACCCAGGCGCTGCCCTTCTCCTACCTCATCGCCTATGGCGACAAGATGACGCTCTCGCCAGGCCGCAACATCACGACCGTGGGTCTCTACCGCGACATTCGCAAATGGCCGAAGCGCGACCGCAGATCGCCCAAATGCCATAAGAGCATCGTCAACTTCGATTGGCTCTCGCCCTTCTCCGTGGGAGAGATTCTGCGTGGCAAACGCATCCTGGAAAACCTCCGCCAGGCCTCCGGCGACAACGTCACCTCGTACAACTATCACGAGTATGTCATCAATGCCTCGTCGCTCAAGAAGGGCATCAAATACTACGACATCGCCCTGCGTATCTATATGGGAGCAGTCCTGAAGCGCGCCCACAAATGGGGATTCTTCGGCAAACCCGAGACCGACACGGGACTGGGTCGCTGGAACGACCTCAGCGGACTCCTGCTCCCCGCCACGGAGGAGCACCGCCTCATCGAGGACATCAAGGACGGTACGCTCGACACGATCCACGACGTCATCGAGCGGTTTGAGCAGATCCATCGCAACTACCGCGTCTATCAATGGACCTGGACCTACCGCCTCATCCTCGACTACTACGGCATCAAGGAGATCTCGGAGCAGGACGACCGCCGCATCAAGAACGACTACGTGGAGGCGCGTCGCGCCTGGGTGGCCGAGATCAAAAAGGATGCCGAGAAGGAATACGCCATGGGCGACGTGGAGCGTGAGGTCTATGAGCAGTTTGTCAACCAGCTCGACCACGAGGTGGACTATGAGGGCAACGGCGCCCTGTAGCAGCCGAAGGCGGAGAGCATATAGCAGAGGTGGCAATTTATATATGGCACGTGCGTACAAAATATTATTATGGAAACCTTGCCACCATAATAAACCTCTGCTAAAAGAATGGCAGGTCCCCTGTAAAAAGTGAAGGTATGCTCTCTGCGATAAGGAATGGACAACCGAATTATTATTAAAATAAAAACTTATGATTTTAAGCAAAGCTATCAACCGAATGCGCAGCTCCCTGCTCACCGCAGGACTGCTGACGCTGGCTACGGCAGCCTCGGCCCAGGGCTACACTTACAAGAGTGTGCCCAACGACCCGATGCAAACCCGTATCTACACGTTGAAAAACGGTCTGACGGTCTATCTGAGCGTCAACAACGAGAAGCCCCGCATCCAGACGTACATCGCCGTGCGCACAGGATCGCGCAACGACCCGCCCGAGACAACGGGACTGGCCCATTACCTGGAGCACCTGATGTTCAAAGGCACTACCCACTTCGGCACTTCCAACCTGGAGGCCGAGCGCCCCTACCTCGACTCCATCGAGGCACGCTACGAGTACTACCGCACGCTCACCGATCCCGCTCAGCGCAAGGCTTGCTATCACGCCATCGACTCCCTGTCGCAGCTCGCAGCCCAATACAACATCCCCAACGAGTACGACAAGATGATGGCGAGCATCGGAGCCGAAGGCACCAATGCCTATACGAGCAACGATGTCACCTGCTACGTGGAGAACATCCCGAGCAACGAGATCGACAACTGGCTCAAGGTGGAGAGCGACCGTTTCCAGAACATGGTCATTCGCGGTTTCCACACGGAGCTGGAGGCCGTCTATGAGGAGTACAACATGGGTCTCGCCAAGGACGGCAACAAACTCTTCACGGCCTTGATGGCGAAACTCTTCCCCACCCACCCCTATGGCACACAGACGACCATCGGACGCGGTGAGCACTTGAAGAATCCGTCCATCACCAACATCAAGAACTACTTCAAGCGCTACTACGCACCCAACAACGTGGCCATCTGTATGGCGGGCGACTTCAATCCCGACGA
>OHNH01000626.1_pt1 | contig 18173 bp, 16 predicted proteins | sample 1569561 | NCBI WGS metagenome assembly OHNH01 (sample SAMEA3879510, study PRJEB24766) | human gut metagenome | biome: human-associated habitat; feature: feces | place: USA | collected 1985/1987
GTGATGAACACCGTCGGCAATATCTTTTCCGGTCAGGTGGTGGGTGAAACCGCCAAGACGCTTTCCGAACGCTTCGGTAAGGTGTTGCAGAAACGGCAGTCCATTTCCATCAACCGGCAGGATGTTTCCACCTCCATCAACACGCAGATGGATTCACTCATCCCGCCGAGCAAGATTTCCGGCTTGACGCAGGGTATGTTTGTCGGTTCGGTATCCGACAACTTCAACGAGCGTATCGAGCAGAAGATTTTCCATTGCGAGATTGTCGTGGATGCCGAGAAGGTGAAGCGCGAGGAGAAAGCCTACAAGAAAATCCCCGTCATTACCGACTTTACGGACGGGGACGGCAACGACCGCATGAAGGAAACGGTTCAGGCGAATTACAGGCGCATCAAGGAGGAAGTGAAGCAGATTGTTCAAGAGGAACTGGAACGTATCGCAAATGATGAAAACTTGAAACACCTGTTGCAGCAGAAATAACAGATTCCTTTATATATGAAAAAGGGGATGTGTCAAAACACCCAAAATATGAAAATTACCCCTGTCACAGATATCTGTAGCAAGGGTAATTTTGTTAAAAAGAGAGTTTTGACACCCTCTTTTTATTCTCAGATTTGAGATGCTTGTTGATGGTGGTAATGGCAAGCATCAGCAAATAATTTTTCAGTTCTGTATCGTCTTTAAGCAGTATGCTGTATTCTTCGGCAAACATTCTCAACAGTCTGGTTCTGAGTTTCGACATTTCTTCACCGAAAGGTATCTGTCGGTTTTCTTGCCAATACTCAATCACTACGGAAGATACCAGCCACTTGAACTCGGATTTCATCTCTTTGCCGAGTTTCTTGAAGCGGATTTGTTCGCTAATTGGCGGCTCGTTGTATGGCATTATGTCTGCCGGGTCATAAACGGATATACTGCCGATACCATAATCCATGATTATCGGTAAATCAGTTTTTACATCATTCTTATGTTTCTTCTTTTTAGCCATACCCGTTATTGTTGCAGGAAACCTTTACCTTTATCAGTAAGATAGTATTTCTGTTGCGGACTCTTGGAGCCTATGGGATAAAGTGAAAGGACCAAACCGGAATTTATTGCCGGATGGATATAGTTCTTTAAGAAATTCCTTTTATCTTTCATTCCCGTTTTCTCCATGATTTCTTTAGCAGAGAGAGTGTTGTTCCCAATAGCAGACAACAGTTTTCCTAACTGTGGGGTTACTGTGGGGTTACTATAGGGTTGCTGTGGGGTTGCTGTGGGGTCTTGTCCTACTGTAGTTCTTGTATAATGAAACACAATCCATACAGCATTGCCGTCGGTATGAAACTCCGGATCCGGAATACCGACACGGCGACATTCGTTTACCATAAGGGCTATGCCACGTCCCCAACTCTCCAATACTGCACTTTTGTACAGCACATTGGCTACTATCAGATTTTGTGGTTCGGAATTGTGGCCACCCAACAGTTTCTCAATGGTAATATCAGGCGGAAATGTTCCGCTGTTTTCAATCTCCACGCGGTCATCATAGATAGCAATCCCGACTGAACTGCCGGGGCGATGGTAAACACGATGTGCAAAAGCATTTATGCAACATTCTCTCAATGCCCTATATGGCACATTCAGTTCCTCTTCTCTGTACAAACCTTCAATTTTACCGGAAAGGGACAAATGCTTGAAGAAAAATGCCATTGCAGCATCCAGCAAGTTGAATATATTGCCTGTCACACGCTGATTATCTAAAAATTCATCTTTTGTCGTTCCTTTGAACCGGGCTAAACGGAGCAGACATTGGGGATAATGGTAGAAGTTTCGTCCGAATAGGACAACGGAAGCATTGTTCAGCTTTCCATCATTCAACAAGTCAAATTTTTCAAGGATGGTTCGGACATCCTCCTGCATAGAACCTTCCGGCAAACGTCCGCCTCTGATTCCTCCACGTACTGCGCCCAAGATTGCCGTTTCGTCAAGGTCGGATATTTTCAAGCTGGGATTTTGCATGGAATCCCAAGCATAGGTTCCGCCTCGCTGCATAACCAACAGGTTGTATATACCCTGCGGCATGGCAGATGTAACGCTCTCTATCCGTTGATAAGCCCTCCCCTTATAGGTGAACGGGCGCATATATCGTTGTTCTTCCGCTGATAAAGCTATAACACTTTTGTTCGTTCCCGGAATGTCTGTATAGGATATATCAATGGTCGCAAACGGCTCGATTCGTCTGATGGTTTCCGCAATATCGCGCTTCGTCTTGTCGCTCACTTCCTGACCGATAATCTTTCCCTTGTCGGTTACACCGAACAGCACCGTGCCGCCCGTACCGTTCAGGAAGGCACAAAGAGTTTCCATTCCACGCTCCAACTGCCCGGTAGTTTCTTTGAACTCAACTGTCCCGCCTTCGGCTCCGGCAATCAGTCCGTTCAATATTTCGAGGTTATCTATTTTCATCCGTCATTGATTAATACTTGCAAAGTTAATGATTTTAATCGGCTTTCCGGCAGATAATAGAGTGATTGTAAATGAAGAAGGATAAGAAACCGTATAATCCGGCCGCTTATCCTTTGTTTGGCATTCGTTTATCTCCTCATCCGCTCCAATTCATCGTCATGTCGCATCTTCGCGTTCAGTTTGTCCTGCATCTTTTCAAGGAAGTAGGTGCGACTGTCGCTTTTCCTGCGTTTGATGTCCGTATAGAAGCGGTAGCAGTCTTTGGACTCCACACCGAAAAAGGAATAGAGGACAGGGGCAAGCTCTTTCAGCGAAGCCTTGCCGCCATTGATGCAGCCGGTGGCGTAGAGGGCATAGATTAGCTCTACCAACTCGACGGCATTACCGGTCCATTGCAGGGCAGGGACTGTGGCTTTGGTTTCGGATGTGGATGTTAGTGGTGGCACGGAGGTAATTGCAGAAGCGGATACTATCTTCTGCATCTTTCGGATGAAGGATAACGCCTTGCGGATATACACAGTGACGACATTCTCCTCCGATACCGACAAGTTCTGTGGATGGTGCTGTAATTCGATTTCGGCAAAAGCCAACGCCACAATAATATGCTTGGCATCATTGCCGCCGTAGCACAGGTTTATTACTTCCTGCACGAATCCGCCGTATGCCGTTTCCGTGCTACCGTTGTCTTTTCCGTTTATCATGGCGAAAAACTGTGTTTCCGCCAGTATGAGATGGTTCATTCTCTTTTCTGTTTTGAGGGTTTACACTTGTTTATCAGTGTGCGCACACTGATATATGGTGCAAATCATAGCCCTAAACACGAGAAAAGATTGTGAGAAAATTGTACTACATTGTTTTTCAGAAAGATAAAATTCAAAAATAATTTTATCCTTGATTGCATCCCTTGTGAAATGTGTTCAGATTCTGAACATGTGTTCACTTTCTGAGCACGGAAATCCCGCCAAGATGTTCATAATCTGAACATTTTATGCCCGTGGCTCTTTATGATAGGTAAGCCGGATTACTCCGTCCCTATAAGTTTTGTTCTCCATAAGCCGCCAGTCATTCATAGGTAGTGCTGACTTGAAAAAATGCGCTCCGTTTCCGTCGATGGTTGGAACAACGTATAGTATGATTTCATCTATCACGTTCATCCGTAACAGTCCGTTGGCATATTCGGTATTCCCGGCAGTTACTTCCAACAAATGACAAATGCTTCCACCTTCCTCCCTCCATTCTTGAAGCACGGATACCGAATAGTCGGATGTCAGCTTATACAGGGCATTGGCACGTATTTCATCCATACCGTAATCTTCGGTTTGAAGCAACCGCTTCCGGGGATGCAGTTTCATCGGACAGCCATCTATTGAGATAACGGCAAGTAATTGTATTTTCGCCATAACGTATTTTCTTTCCTTTTTGGCGAGGCAAAAAAGTAGCGTGCAATTCACACTACTTTCAAGCGATGGCTCTGGTAAAGCCTTTACGGAGAGTACGTGAATGCACGCTATGCGTAAGCATAGCATAAGCATCACGCAATCGTCTCCGTAGTTCCAATTTACCAGATTTTCGCTTGAAACGCCTTGCGGTCTTATGTCTATATCATCGGCGAAAAGTTACCCGATCGCCTGCTATTTTCTGAAATACAATTGCAAAGTTAATCAATTATTGCCATTTACAGCCATACTCCGGTCAGTTTTCTTCATTCAATCCATACTCTACCAATTTATTATACAGCGTTGTCCTGCCGATACCCAGTATCTTTGCAGCCATTTTCTTGTTACCGGCTGCTTGTTTCAAAGCACGCAGGATACGTCCTCTTTCTTCATCCCCGCTCTTCAATGTAAAACAAGCGGAAGTAGCGGACGGTTCATTGTCAAGTTCCAAATCGGCTTCGGTTATCATATCGCCTTCTGATTGCAGGACTGCCGTCTGTATCTTCTGTTTCAACTCGCGCACGTTGCCCGGCCACGCATGGGCGAGCAGGGCATTACGGGCAGATGCGGCAAACCCTTTTACTTCACGTTCCAACTCACGGTTTGCCATTTCACGGAAGAACTCGGCCAATGGCATGATGTCTTCCGGGCAGTCGCGCAAGGGCGGCATGGTTATCACATACTCCTGCAAGCGATAGAGCAAATCCTGCCGGAACCGCTTTTCCGTTACGGCTTTCTGCAAATCCTCGTTGGTTGCAGCCACTATCCTCACGTTGGCTGTTTTGTCCTCCTTTGCACCGACGGGACGGTAACGGCGTTCCTGTATGGCGCGGAGCAGCATCTGTTGCATCTCCATTGTTAGGTTGCCCACTTCGTCAAGGAACAGCGTGCCGCCATCCGCTTCCAGAAAATACCCCGTCTTGTTTGCTTCGGCACCCGTAAACGCACCCTTGACGTGTCCGAAGAAGGCGGATTGTATCAATGACGGGGACAAGGCTCCGCAGTCCACTGCCACAAAAGGTTTATCGGCAAGTTTGCTTTGTTGGTGTATATGTTGTGCGATATGTTCCTTGCCCGTACCGTTCTCGCCCAGTATCAGCACGCTCATCCGGGTGGTGGCTACAAGGCGCACACGTTTCTTGATTTTCTGATAGGCTTCGCCCTGCCGGACGAATATCGGAATGTTCCATTGTAGTCGCTTTTCATGTTCTTTTTGCAGGGTGCGGATAAGCGGTATCAGTTTATCCTCCAACAACTGTTTCTGTATGTAATCCTTTGAGCCGAGCTTCATACTTTCCACTGCCGTATGCACCTCCCCGTAATTGGTCATAACGATAAACACCTGCTGTTTGTCGTTGGCACGCATCCACCGTAACAACTCTATGCTTTCACCGTCGGGGAGGCGTAGGTCGGCAACGACAATATCATCCACCTCTGACTTTGCCAATAGTTTCTTGGCAGTGGCAAGATTATATGCCGACATAGTATCGAAGCTGTCTTTCTTCAGCAGGTTGCAGACATAATCGTTATAGACGGGGTTGTCCTCAATCACAAATACTTTCATCCGACGACCTCCTTTCCTTTTGCGCAAGTTCTATGATAACTGTTCCCATACGAAGCATGGCATCCACGCATTTCCGCAATTCCATTTCGGAACATTCAGATTCTTGATGCAGCAGTTCATACAGGTTCCACAAGGGTTTGTCAGCACGGATAACAGCCCATGAACTTCGCTGACGGTGTATCCATTCGTCCAACGCCTTGCGGTCATTCCTCTCCATGATTTCCCGGACAGCCTGCATATCCTTTTCTGTTTCGGTTATCAAACGGTCGAGCATCGCCCGTTTGTCACCATATGCAAGCAGAGAGGACAAGTCGGGAAGTTCATCCTTGTCCGTACTTGTCAAAAGGCATTTGTCTGATACAGCAACCAGTTCGGAAATGGAAAATGGCTTGAACAGGCAGGCGGTAAATCCATTTTCCAACAGCTCCTCTTCGCTGCAACTGCCGGAGGCGGTCGCCACGACAATGGGAATCTCTTTCGAGTTGCTGACACTTGACGAGCGTAACAACTCCAACACCTCATAGCCGTTAATCTCCGGCATCTTCATATCGGTTATCATGAGGTCGTATGTGTGCTGCCGCATGGCTTCCATTGCATCGCCAATAGTGGTGAACGTGTCGCAATGCACACCTATACCAGCATACATTTCCTTTGTCATGGATAATACCATCGGATTGTCGTCCAATACGATGACAGAATAAGGTCTTTCTATATGAGCCAGACTTTCTGCGGCTGTCTGTTCTTCAATACCAATATCGGCAGTGTTCATTGGCAACTCCACAGTAAAACGACTGCCTTCTCCTTTTTCGCTTTCCAAGCGTATAGTGCCGCCAAGCATCCCGACTATCTGTTTCACAATGCTTAACCCCAATCCGAAACCGTCTTGCGTGGCGGCGTTGGAAAGCCGCTCGAACGCTCCGAACACTCGCTGTTGTTCTTCCGCACTCATGCCGGTTCCGGTGTCCTCTACTACAAGGGTCAGCCTATTGCCGTCATAGCTTATGACAAGTGAAACGCTTCCGGCATTCGTGAACTTGACGGCATTGCCCAGCAGGTTGTCGCATATCTGTATGATGCGCTCCTTGTCGCCATTCAGGATAATACCCTCCGGGCACTCGATGGTAAGTTTAAGATCTTTTGCTTCTGCTTGTTGCGTAAACTCCGTTTGCAACAGCTCCGCGATGTTTTCCAAACGAAACGGACGGACATTCGCCTGTTCCTTGCCGCTGTCCAAGCGGAAGAAGTCAAGCAGGGAGTTGAGCATGTCGGTCATTCTCTTGGAGGCTTGCAGGATATTGTCCGCATAACCGCTTATCTTTTCTTCTTCGTTGTCCTGCATCAGTTCCGCATATCCATGTATGGCAGTCAGTGGTGTGCGTAGCTCGTGGGTGATGGTGTGCATCGCTTTCTTGCGTGAGGCTATCAACGATTCGTTTTGTTTTACTGACTTTTGCAGTTGCCCGATTAAATCTGTTGTCTTACGTTTGTACTGCTTGATGCGGGTGGCATAGCGGTGAATGATGATGTATGAAATAATGAGCAACAGCAGCATGACACCCGTTATGATACCTACCTGCAAGAACGACTTTTCACGCATAGCGGATATTTCCGCCTCACGTTCCTGCAAGTCAGCCTGCACCTTGTGGTCCATCTGCTGGATAAGGGTTTGCAGTTGGCGGTTCAGTTCCGCATTGCGGCTGGCAAGGCTGTCGGCATATTCCGACAGACGATGGCTTTGGGCACGTTGTTGCGCTATCATATCACGGTTCAGTGTGTAGAGCATCGTGGTGGTCGTCGTCGGAGGTGCTTCCTGTTTCTTGCCGAACAACCCGAGAAAACCTTTCCTCCTCTGTTTCTTCGGCTCTTCCTGCCTGCTCGTTTGCACTATCACCGGCACCTGCTTGGCTATCCGGCGGTTGATGTCCGCCTGTTGTTCCAGAGCCTCCATGATGGCGCACAGCCGCTTTTCCTTGTCCTCCAGCAAGTGGCGCACGCTGTCTATGCGCACCGATTCGTAATGGCTCTTGAAGCGGCAAAGCATACTATCCACCGTCATCCGTTGCCGCCGGTATGCCGCCACATCCTTATCGTCCCATTCCAGCACCGACTCGCCCAAAAGAGACAACTCCACCACACCCACATACGCATCGTGTGTTTCCTTGCGGAAGCGGTTGATTTCACGGTTCTCCCGTTCCAGCAACTCCAAGTCGCGCCATTCTCCGAGCCACGTGCAGATGATGCCGCCCACCAGCAGGACTATCAACAGATAGCCTGCGGCAAGCAGCTTGCGGAAATGCTTGGTAGTGGTAACGAATTGTTCGCTCATTTGCTGTTTGTGTAAATACCGTTATTTAAAATACGCATATAGGTCGTGGAACTTCGCAGGTTCATGGATGAGAATGGCGGCCATGCTACCTATGACCGCCACCAGAATTATATATCCGAATAGAATTCTACTCCTCAATGAAACAACCATTCTTCCCTTATTTACAATTGTTATAATTATTAAGGCATCTGACCACCGGCGATAGATGGAATTTCTGTTAGTATGGGATTTCTCGGGATTGAGTTAAAAATTCTTTGGCCACGTATGGCTTGACTTGGAGGAGCGTTTTCATTTACATCAAGCCGATAACATCTATCGTTAAATGTTATAATTCCCCAAAGACCAATTGTTCCTGGGATTCTCGCCAATCCTTCAGTAGGTTTAAAAAGAACAACATTATCTATTATTCGATTTTTAACCGCCCGATTCCATGATGTTTTAATACTATTGTTAGGCGTTGGAATATGAGCAACATACCTAATGCCATTGTGCCTAAAACTGGCCATATAACACCCCGAAAAACCTGAACTTAAAGTATCTATGCCATTTGAAGCAACGACTGCTATTCTATCCGCAATATATATGACACAGGCATAGTCTAATCTAAGAAAACGATAGTTACGGGTATATCCTTTTATTTGAAATGTCAACTTACTTTGCGTGACAATCGGAAGGGTCAAACCTACATTATAAATATTTTGATAATGAAACCGTGCAATATTTGTCATTACTGCTCGACTGTTTGGCAATCTTAATGCTTGAATCAAATTCATATATTTACTTACTGTTACTTTCGTTTGTTATAGGCTCGATACATGATGCCATTATATCCATCAGTTTAGACAGACCTTCGGTCTGCGGCTGCTGACTGGCTGTCACATGTATCTGGTATTTTGCCGTTTGGTTGGTCATGCGGGTGTTCTCGCGGGCGGTCGTGACTTTGCCGCTGATTTCCGCATTTATAAACCAATGTTTTGCAGAAGCTTTTGCCTCTACTTCTGCGTTGGTAGTGCTTTTTACGTTTGATGTATCGGTAACCTCCATCTGGAAATCGACATCCACGCGATCTATGAGCAGGGAAGGAATAGGCACCAATCCTATAAACGGAGCCTTGACACTTTGTGACATTGTTGTCATTTTTCCATCCTGCTGTATCGGTCTTTCGACATCGAATTCCAATATACGCGCTTTATTGCCGCTTTTACCATCAAATGCAATTTGCTGGTAGAAATTCCATGCTGTCGCTGCCAATTCCTGTTGTGCTTCGGCTGCTGCAATAAGTGGAGCTGCAATAAGTTCCCGCATGGGAAGCCCCTTGAATTTGTCAGTCACGTTTGAATCTGCTTTAAGAACTGGAGAAGTTTCTCTGTTTTGAGTCTCTTCCAATGCAGCGGAGATAATTTCTTTCGCCTGTCCGCTTACATTTTCATTCAAGTTTTCCGCATTTTCTTGTTGCCCTTGGTTCTTTATTTCTTCTGCCATAACATTTGAATTTTAAAATTGTTAGATATTTTTTACAAAATCGTCAATAATTCGGGAAATGCTCTCCGGAGTCTCCTGAACCTTAAAATTGACGCAAACCTCCATGACATCATCCGCATCCGGTTTTATGTTGCTCATCTGCATCTGGAGATTGGCTCTTTGTGGGCTGGATAACAATAAGTTGTTTTCCGGAATCTGTGATTCCACGCTTCCGACCTTCGCCTTGAACTTTATCTGCACATTATCCATCGCAAGATAATGATGGGATATCAAAGCTATAAGTGGAATATCAATAGTCTTGTCTCCAACCATGATTTTTTTCGATTGGAACGTATTTGCGTTATTTGCATTTGTTCCTTCAAAAAGTCTGGTCAGATTTTGTATCTGATGATTCTGCAATGTATCTTGTGCACAGTTTACGGCGTATTGCAAACCATTCATAATATCAGAGAATGAATTGGTTTGAACACTGTCCGGCTCATCGTCATTATTTTTCTTGTCTCTGTGAAAAAGTCCCATGTTTTTAATTTAATTACTTGATTTGTTGCCTTTAATGAGCACCAATCTTGGCAATGTCCGGCTTACAGCTTCCATATTTACACTGGAGTCTATATTATTATTAACAATGCCTTGATGCCAAAACCTATATGGTGGATTCTCCGTGTGTTCCATCACGTCCTCCTTTTTTTATTGGGGTTATACTTCGGTTAATGTTCGTTGCGGGCGGAACATTTCCGCCCGCAACGGCTTACTGCTTCCTCAAGGTAGGCAATGCTCCTTTAAGTTCGTAACGCCACTCTGAGCCTGCGTTCTGCAAGGCGGTGTTCATGGCATCAACGGCTTTCTGCCAGGTAACGACAGAGCCGTCCACCTTCGTGGCTTCGGTGCTTTTCTTATTGTAGCCGATACCTTGTTCATGATTGTTCTTCCAATAGCAGGCGGTCACGGTGGTGTAGTTATTTCCCAAAAAGCCGCCGATATGCATATAGCCAGTGCTACTACCCGTACTGGTTACGTTGCCCGTGGCATAGCAGGCAAGGAGGCTGCTTCCTGCGTTCATTCCCACCAGACCGCCGCCAGCGATATTCTTTTTGGGGTCCATTTCTATGATCACGTTGCCTGTGGCATAGCAAGCGGTCAGGGTGGCACTCGAATTCGTCTGACCTGCCACGCCGCCGACATCAACCATTCCCTTCACTGTGGCAGAGGAGCTGCATCCGGTGATGGAACCGCCTATTTGAACACCCACCACACCGCCGACATACACCGTGCCGCTGACGCTGCCCGACACCGAGCAGTTTTCAATGGTGCCCCAGCCAGATCCTACCACGCCGCCAATACTGCCGCCATATATTTGATTGCTTGTTATCTGTACGCCCTCCATCACCACGTTCTTCACCGTACCAGCTCTATTGAGCCAGCCGAACAGACCCGCATATTCGTCATTTGTCGTAAAGGTCAGCCCCGTGATGGTATGGCCGCCGCCGTCGAAGGTGCCTTTGTATGAGTTGTCGTAGTCTGTGCCTATCGGCGTCCAGTCTTTGCCGGTGAGGTCAATGTTTTTGTCGAGGGTAATGTTAATGTCGCTCTTACCTCCGTTCACTAATTCGGCTATATTCATCAGACCATCGGCGGAGGTCACGGTGTAGCTGCCGTTGCTCTCTATGGTATAGCCCAGGTCTTTTGCCGCAGCGAGGGAGACGGTGTAGGTATATTCACCGCCCGCCTGCCAGTCGGTAGCATTCTTCATCTTATAAACGAAGGTTTTGCCGTTGGTGAAGGTGCAGGTAATGAAGGCCGTGCCAGCTGCCACACTTTGCGGGGCTACGAGGGCGGTGTAGGTGTTGCTGCCCTTGTCATACGGGACGATTATATCCGGGTTGTCGCCTTCGGTGGAGAGACCCGTCAGCTGCACGGATGCCAGCCCCTCGGTGTAGTCCGTCAGAACGATGGTCACCCGCGCCGTGCGGTGGGTGAAGCGGAGCGTGGGGCTACCGTAGGTCACCGTCTGTCCGTCGGCTACGATGAGGTCGCTGCCCTCAAAGTCTTTCTGGGCACTTTGGTTGGCTTTTACCTTTACCGCAGGCGGAGTTGTCTCGCCCTCGGTGTAGGGCCACCACGCCGTGACGGTGATGTCGTTGTGGTTGGTCCAGTAGTACGGGTCGGTGGAGGTCAGCGTGGCGCTGGTGGGGTCGGCGGTGGAGGGCGTCACGTCGTATGCCTTCACCATGCCGTCCATCATGACTGCCACGCTCTGCACACCCGTCCAATTGCCATCCGCTGGGGCACGGGTGCCGACGGTGGCTGTCGCGACGGGATTCAGCCCCGTGGCGGTGAAGACGATGGGTGTGCCTTCCGCCCCTTCTGGTAGGAAGCCCGCTTCGTCCTGCGTGCAGGCGGCAAGGCCGAGCAGCAGGGCGATGGCTGCGGATATATGGATGGTTGTTCGTTTCATGATGCGTGTTGTTTAGGGGTTGTTATTGTTTCTTTTGCAGTACGGGCAGACCATCTGTGCCGAGTGCCCACTGGTAGTCATTGTCGGTGAGGGCGATGTTCATGCCGTCGACGGCTGTCTGCCATTTCACGGTCGCGCCGTCCACCTTCGTGGCATCTACCGTTCCTCCAAAATTACGGAATTCTCCTTGCTCGGCATTGCCTCCCCAATAACAGGAAGTTATAGTATTGTAGTTGAAACGCACTATAGCTCCAGATTCATAATCTTTCAATGTGCCGTCAAACCAACAAGCTGTGATACTGCCATAATTTAAATCGGCTATACCACAAGTTCTACCATATGCAGAAATTTTTCCCGTCACAGAGCAGGCAATGATTTGACCATTATTTTGATCCACTATTCCAGCTGCTGATCCATTATTGCCATATAGATTCACATCTATGAGTTGTAGGTTCTTTATCACACCACGTAAATTTAATAACCCAAAAAGTTCAGTAGTCGCTGCTGAAAAGTTTAATCCCGTAATGCGGTGTCCCTGCCCATTAAAGACGCCGGAGTAACCTGGCCATGTGCCTATCTGTGTCCAATCCTTACCCGTCAGGTCGATGTCGGCGGTGAGGGTGCAATTTATCGATTCGTCCTTTTGTGCGGCTTTGTTCCATGCCAGCAGGCCGTCAGCGTTATAGACCGTGTAACTGCCGTCGTTCTGTATAGAATAGCCCAAATCCTCAGCCTCGCCGCTCTCGCCGCCGCCGTCAGCCCAGCTGCCGATGGTGCAACCCTCTAACGTCAAGCCGGTGGCGTTCACCTTGACGGTGTATTTATAGCGGTTGCCCGCTTCTAATACGACGTTGTTCTGCGGACGGAAGTAGAAGGTGCCGCCGCCGAGTTCCACCTTGACGAACGGTTTGCCTGCCGCAACGGTCTGCGGGGCGGTCAGTGCCTCGTAGGTGTTGCCGCTTGCGTTGTAAGTCTTGATGGCGGTCGGGTTGCCGTTATCGGCGGACAGGCTCACGAGGCTCACCGTGGCACCGGCAACGCTCGTGAATCCCGTGCCGGGCTTCAGTTCGATTGTCACGCGTGCCGTGCGGTGGGTAAATTCAAGAGTCGGGTTGTTAAATTCCACCTTCCGGTTCTCAGCAGAGATGAAGTCGCTGTTCTGGAAGTCAGCCAATTTGCTTTGGTCTTCGGCCACCTTCACGGCAGGCATCTGTGTGATGTCGGCATTGTCGAAGGGCCACCATGCCGATACGGTAATCGGGTCGCGGCTGGTCCAGTAGTACGGGTCGTTCTCGCGTGAAAGCGTGGCACTCTTGAAATCGGTAGAAGCCGTTACGGTGTATTCCTTTACCGCATCGCCCATCTTGAGTGCCACGGAAGTGACGCCCTGCCAGTCGCCGTCCACAGAGGCACGGGTGGAAGGGGCTGCCAGCGGCGTTGCTTCTACGGACAATCCGGTGGCACGGATGACGACGGGGTATTCACCTTCGGGCAGACGGTTATCGCCAGCAAGTTCGTCCTGCGTGCAGGCGGCGAGGGCGAACAGCAGTGCGGTGGCTGCGGGGATAAATAATCTATGTCTCATAATTCTTCATTCTAATCGATTAATTATTAACATCCTACAGGTCAGCACCCACATCTCCACCGTCTATATCGTTCCACTTTGCAATGGTGGCTTCGCTGACTTCAAGGACTTTGTTGCGTACCTTGACGGTATAGGTATAGTTGTTGCCCGCCAGCAGTGCGCCTTCGGGCACGGTGAGTGTGGCATGATATTCCTGACCTTTGTAATTCACAACCAACGGCAGGGATGCAACTGTCTGCGGGAAGAGGATGATCGATGACGTGAGATTGCCGTCTGCCAGATTCATGGTCAGTTCTCCGGTCTGTAGTCCGTTGTCTGCGGTGGCAATACCGTCGGCCGTGTTGAACGTACCGGTGAGTAACAATCCGTCCAGCGTGTAACGTTCAGGCTTGACCACGCTGAAATTCACGCCGTCGCCCGCCTCGAAGGTAAGGGTTATCTGGCTCATGCGGTGGTGGAAGGAGTTGTCTTCACCGCCTTTGGCGGTTTTGTCGGTGAAGCTTACTACCGGGTTGTTTTTGTCTCCCGTGGCTCCTGAAGCAAAGAGGAAGTCGATGGCAGGCTGGTTCTGCTGCGCCGTGGCATCGGTCGTGGCTGTGAGGATGCCTCCCGCCGCGTTGTACGGATAGTAGGCGCGGAAAGTATGGGTCTTTGTATCTTCGATATAGATAACCTTTCCTTCTGCCTCAAATTTCCCGTTTTTCAGGATGAAAGGCACGTTGCCGTACTGGGAATCGTTGCCGATGTCGGTGATGCCGATACGGTCGCCGGCAGTCCAGGTGGTTCCGCTGGCGCGGGTGGCGGGGGCGATGTTTGCGGTAAACTGGGCGGCCACGGGGTCACCGTTCAGGTTCTCGTTGTCGTTGTTGCAGGCTACCAGTGCGAGGGCGAGCATCGCAAGTGCAAAAAATCTTGTCTTCATTATATTCTGTTATTATATTAGTTAAATTCCATTTCAATAATTGCTGCACCTTAGCAAAATCAAAGCAAGCTTTGCTTCTGCGTTCGGTTTGCTAATTATTTACAAATCGGCATTTACATCATCACCTTTCACTTCTTCCCAGCCGTTGATTTCGGCTCCGTCCACTTCCATGCCTTCGGGAGTCTCAACCAGCGTTCCGCCGAGGGTCAGCGATTTGCCCTTTCTGGTGTTGAACTCCTTGAGAGCTTCTGTGAGGTCGCTTTTCAACGTGGTGGGGCTCGGGTTGCCGTCCGCATAGCGGATTTCAGCCGTCAGCAGTTGTTCCGTGCCGGTCACACCCAGCAACCGCACCGTGGCTTTCCACTTGCCGGCATCGTCACCTTCGGTTATCTTGGTGAAGGGCAGCACGACGTTTGAAGCGGCTCCGTAGGTATCGGTAGCGAAGTCGAGTGTTCCGGCTGCACCCGTCAGATGGGCAACAATCTCCGTGATGCGTCCGGCGGCATCACCCGTCGGTTTGACGACAAGCGTCAGTTCGCGTACCTGCTGCTTCATTGCGGCGGTCAGCGGATAGTCCTTGTCTTTCTCGATGGTCACCTGTTCCGTATAGGTGAAGAACCATCCCGGGGCATTGTTCACAAAGGCATCCGTGCCTGCCCGGTTTCCCGTGGCTGCGGCAATGGTGGCGGTGGTACCATTTACCGTGATTCCTTCAGCTGGGTTCCACACCGCAAGGGTGTAGCTGCCCGGAGCAAACAGATGGTCGGGGGCATGGGTGGCGGAAGTCTCCGTACCCGTATAGTCGCCCATGGTGACCGTCCACGTGGCAGGTATGTTGATACCCTCACCGCAGGCCGACCAGTCGGCTGTCACCGCAATCTTCCCGTAGTCGGGATGCGGCGTGTCATAAAGCGTGTCCTTCACGCAGGAAGAGAGCAGCACGGCGGCTGCCATTCCTACCATATTTATATATTGTCTTGCTTTCATACTCTATTCCTCCGTATTAGAATAACTTCCATACCAATGTCACACCGGCGTTGATGGGGCCACACCAATTTTTTGTCTCGTTGCCACAGCGCACGCGCACACCATCGATGACTTCATATTTTTCGAAATCGGCATTCAGGTAGCCCAAACCGAGGTTGAAATCAAGAGCCAGTGCCTTGTTCAGCCGCAGCTGATAGCCGGCGGTGATGCCGCCACCCATCAGGTCGCCCTGCTTGCCTGCTTCGGAGAACTTGTAGTTGAACTGTCCGGCCTTGAACATCGCGCCCAGATACCAGGCTTTCTTCTCACCCATATAGTAACGCACTTCCGGAGCCACTTCCCAGAGTGCATAGCGGCGGTCCTTGTCGCTCCACGTCCATGAAGTCCACGAGCCGTTTACGGCAATGCCCCACGATGGGCAGATGCGCCATTCCACGCCAAGATCTGGTGTCAGGGTAGCCCAGCGCAGCAGGTTGGCACGCAGGGAAAAATGATAATCATTTGTGATTTTAGTTTCCGACGGCGTGTCGACAAGTTTATTTTGTTGAGCGGCTTTCTCGGCTTCTGCCTTTTCAGCGGCAAGTCGGGCTTCTTCCGCCTTGCGCTGCTCTTCGGCAAGCCGTTCCTGTTCGGCACGCTTCTCGGCTTCCAGTCGTTCGGTTTCCGCCTTGCGTCGTGCTTCCGCATCCGTCGCGGCAGTTCCCTTTACCGGTACCGTCAGGCGCACGGTGACAAAATCACCCTCAGTCGCATGGTTGCGGGTAATGAAATTCTCCTCTTTTATTTCCGCACGGATAATCAGTTCGGATTTCACACGGTTGGCACGGATCTTCGCCGTGGCAAGGTTCTCGGCTTCACTGCCCAGTGAATTACAGTAGCCGTCAACCAATAGCGGCAGCTTGCCGTCAAGAATTGTGGTTTTGTTGTTTTCGATACATTCCAACAGACGGGCAAGTTCCGTGTCATTGCCATTCCAAGGCACGTAGAACATGTCCTTCTGCGGAACGAACCGGAAGGTGTAGGTCGTGTCTGCTTTCTGCTGCGCAATGACAGGAAAAGTTACCGTCATCAGCCACAGAAACAGGGTAAGAAAAGTGATTTTTCTGCTCATATAAACTTGAATTTATTATCTTTGTCTTCTCCAAAAGTAATAAATGCCATTCAGCGCCCAAAATATTACAAAAACTTTTTCTGTTGAAATACAGCGTTTTATAAAAATTGTCGTTTGAGCACTTTTCAAATTGTCGTTAGAGCACCTTTTTGTCGAATTAGCACTTTTTTTGTCGCTTGAGCACTTTTTGAAAATGGGCTTCTGAGACCTTTTTCATCGGCTTTTTACCACACAAATTATTCCAGATTTGCTTTTTTCCACTTGCCAGGCGTACATCCTTCCTTCTCTGTAAATGATTTGATAAAGTTACTGCGGGAAAGAAAACCGGAAGACTCAGCCAGCTTCTGTATATTGATTTCCGGATGCTCCTTCAGCATGTTTTTCGCATACTCCAACCGGAGACTGGTTATCCATTCGCGGAATGTCATTTTATACGTAGTCTTGATATAAGCGGAAAGATAGGTACGGTTCGTATGAAGTATTTCGGACAGTTCTTTTATGGTAAGTCCCTGCTGGACATAGCCGTCTGTCTTTATCCAGTTGGCCACTTTCTCTATAATTTCTGTATAGGACACTGGAACTTCTTTCTCAGAAACTATTTCAGGTTCTGTTTCCGTATCTGTCAGAAGTTCTTCTTCAGATTGTATATCTTGCTCAAAAGCATTTTCCACCTGTTCATAGAACAGCAGGTAGTTCTGATAGCTGTAGAAAAGATAGCTGTAGAACGGTATTGACGACAAAATCCAGATAAAAACATATTTGTCTGGCAGAAATGTCAGCAATCCGCATCCGACACCGAAGATAACAGCCCAATAAGTGAATATGGAAAGCCATTCGATATATGCGCCTATATCATCCGCCTGAGTTTCATTGAAAATCCGAATGGCTCTACGATATGCAACTATGACTCTGCGAGCTAAAACGACTCCAAAAACAACTAACCAGACAGCTAAAGCAAATAAAGAGATTTTTTGTATGATTCCGCTTGGCACCAGGAACACCACAACTCCGGAAAGAGTTGAGAATATAATCCATAAAATGATATGTGTCCACACACGCCGTTTGGTAATGTAAAAACGATCAAGCAACATTATCAATGCCGAACTGAACAGAGAATAGCACAGGAAGTATGTGGACATGTTCATCAATATGGAAGAATCCGCATTTTTTAATCGAATACCAAAGAAGAAATGTACCGAATAATTTGCCGAAAGCAGCAGCATAGCTATACCCATAATCTGTCGGGAGCGGAGATAATTCTTGAAAATTTTCTTTTCAGGAGTCTTTGCAAACAAAAAATAAAAGCCGAAGAATAACATCAACGGCAGTGCGGCACAAAGTGAAAAACGGTATATAGATGGTTCCATTGTTATGCTTATTTGATTTTGATACAAAAATACGTCTTTTTCTTCACAAATAGACACATAATCTATGATTTAACGTTATAGATTCGGTCATATTAGATTGAAAAATTATTAGAATTAAAGCCAGTGGTGAAAAATTCAACCACTGGCTTTTTCTGTCAAGACTTCGATATTAAAGTTTTACACCTTTGGATTCCGATAAACCGGGTCTCCCTATAATTAAATGACTGCGTACAAAGTCCACGTGCGGGCTTTCCGGCTGTTGTTCCGTCTGTTTTTTCTCGTTGCCTTGCCGGTTCTCTTCCGTGTTTTCCTGAGCCGGAGCCAGCTCAAGCTGTATCTTGCGGTCCAGTGCGGCGAGTTCGGACTTCAGCTGTTTCAGCTCGTCCTCCTTCTTCCACACCTTGCCCGCTATCTCCTGCAACTGCGGTATCTCCCTCTCCAGCACCTCGTTCTTCGCCTTGTACTGGTCGATGATGGAGGGTATCCTCTC
>OHNH01000735.1_pt1 | contig 16254 bp, 10 predicted proteins | sample 1569561 | NCBI WGS metagenome assembly OHNH01 (sample SAMEA3879510, study PRJEB24766) | human gut metagenome | biome: human-associated habitat; feature: feces | place: USA | collected 1985/1987
TTCCGTATTGTTTCCGCTTCCGGAAGCGAGAACGATAGGAGAACGATAGGAGAACAATACGGGATCAATACGGAATCAATACGGGATCGATACGAGAATGATACGAGACGACTCCCAACTGAGGTTTTTAACAAGATATTTAACTTTTCCATCAATATTTCTTTGTATTATATTTTACATTTTGTTCACTCGCTACACCTCATCTTTCATGCAAAGATGACTGACACATCAATAGTCAAGGCGCAGCAACTATACAAAGATAATCCCACACCCTGCCAAAAGCAAGACGATTAGCATGAATTAACGACCCATTAACTTTTTCTCCGTATCCATTTAACAAAGGCCGCATCAGCCAAAAACTGTCCATTACTGCCTTTCCCCATATTCTTCCCAAAGTTCTGCCCAAAAGCAAGCTGGCACTTCCGACGACGCCTGCCGTCACGACATGCGCCTCATGGAGGATTCAAACCGCAAACAAACACAACAAATAAAAGAGAAATATTTTTGCCATTTTAACAAAAACACACAATACAAGTTCACAAAGTGAGTATCGAAACGTTCCACTTGCAAAGATTGATTTTTTGTCTCTTGCAATACTTGGGATCGACTCTGAAGACTGTAGGGGGAGATAAAGAAAAAAGAGTCGTGCAAAGCACAACTCTCCTCAAAATGTAGCGGGAGGGGGTCACGATCCCTCGACCTCCGGATTATGAATCCGACGCTCTAACCAGCTGAGCTATCCCGCCAACATTGCTTCTACAACTCTCACCCTAGTGGATGATTTTCAAAAGCGAGTGCAAAGTTACGAAGAAAAAACGAACCGTCCAAATTTTCCGCATGATTTTTTATCCAAGAAGCCATTTTTGTTGTTTTTACCGCCCTCAGAGAAGCACAAAAGCACCCCTTTCGAGGGTTTCGCCATCCCGAACGCATCCCGAGACCATCCCGAACGAATCGTGAATACTTCCTGCTCGCCACCAAGTATTCTAAAGCGACGCAATGGCGCACGCGCAAAATTATCTCGGCATAATTTCATGGGTTGGAGAAAAAACAATACCTTTGCATGCGAATAAATCAAGCTGCCTGCGGCCATAGGAGGGGAATCCCTTGTTGCGCCCGCCAAGCAGCATCAAGACACCATTACCAAACAAATCGATCACAATATTCATCAATTTATCAAGATCATGAACAGAAAAAGCATTTACGCCACATTGTTCCTCACGTTCCTCCTGGGCATAGGAGGACAGACCGCCCTTGCCCATACGGGCGGATCGGACGCAGGATATCGCGATAACCAGACGGCTGCCAGCCTCATCCAGGCAGGCGAAGCAGAGGGAGCCAAGATCCTTGCCGCTCAAGCCGAGACCTCGCTGCTGCACCTCGACGAGGACGCCGTCCTCTATGCCACCATCGCCAACCAGTCGCAGACCATGATGGCGCGCCCCGCCGTCGTCTGCACATGGAACGGGAAGCTGGTGGGCAAGACGGTGCTGACCAACGGCCTGAAGGGGCAGGACCAGCAGACCGTGGCCATCCACATCTCTGCCGCTGACCTCGACAAGGTGCTGGGCGAGGACGCCAAGAAGGGAGCGATCCGTCTGGAACTGGAACTCATCGACGAGGCCCAACCTCTGAAGACGGCCTGCAGCGCCTCCTACGTCAACATCACCCGCGCCGAGTCGTTCTACACCCGCCGCATGGTAGTGGAAGAGGGAACGGGCGCCTGGTGCGGATGGTGCGTGAAGGGCATCGTGGGCCTGCGCTACATGAACGCGACCTATCCCGACCAATTCATCGGCATCGCCGTACACAACGGCGACATGTACACGGTCAACAACTACAAGACCTGGCTGGCGAAATATTTCGACGGCTATCCCAACTGCCTCGCCAACCGCAGCGGCAAGGCCTTCATCCCCGAGGCCGCCAACCTGGAGCGCCGTCTGAAGGCGATGGACGAGAAGGCAGAGTGCGACATCCAGTTCACGGCACAGTTGGCCGACGGCACCATTAGTTTCCATACCACCACGACGTTCCTTACCACCAAGCAGGAGAGTAACTATCGTATGGCCTACGTCGTCTGTGAGGACCAGTTGCCCATCACGCAGAACAACTACTATGCGGGCGGCGAGAATGGCGAGATGGGCGGTTTCGAGGACCTGCCCAAAAAGGCGGAGATCAAGGTGGACGACGTGGCACTCGGCATCTACCCCTCGCCGGAGGGCATGGAGGACGTGCTCCCGCAGACCATCGAGGCGGAGCAAGCCTATGAGCACGCCTACTCCATCGATGCTCCCTACCACGACGAGGACGACAACCTCTGGGCCGCCGTCCTGCTCATAGACGGCGCGACGGGAGAAATCGTGCAGGCCGCCAAGGCCAAGGTGCTGCCCGCCACGTCCATCCAGGGCGTAGCCGACCAGACCGCCACCACTCCCCGGGAGGGCATCTTCAACCTTCAGGGCCAGAGACTGCGCTCGCTGCAGCAGGGCATCAACATCGTCAATGGCAAGAAGGTCCTGAAGCGATAAAGTCCTCATTCAAGACGAGGACACACAACCTATTGGAGTAGGAGGCAAGCACCGCCACGGCGCCAGCCTCCTACTTCTTCGTTTTCACCAGACAAAGGCCTGGTCATATAGGCCATGAAGAAAAGCGATTAAGGACCAAAAATGTGACAACCAAAAACGCAAGAAGGCCTCAACGAGCGATTTGGGATTAAAAAAACGAAAAAAGAAGCACACGTCGAATATTTTTCGTAATTTTGCATTTCGTAACCGCCTTGCGCCATGCCGCCACTCCCTTTGCGGGGGCGGCCCACGCTCACGGGCGACCACCAACGATATGTTTCGGATCAAGAAATTAGACCTATTCATCGCCCGCCAGTTCGGCCAACTGTTTGCCGGCACGTTCTTCATCAGCCTCTTCGTGCTGATGATGCAGTTTCTGTGGCGCTATGTCGATACGCTTATCGGCAAGGGTCTCTCCGTCGATGTGCTGGCGGAGTTTTTCTGGTACATGGCCCTGACCATGGTGCCGCAGGCCCTCCCCCTGGCCATCCTGCTCAGTTCGCTCATCACCTACGGCAACCTGGGCGAGAGCAGCGAGCTGACAGCTATCAAGGCGGCAGGCATCTCCCTGCTCCAGTCGATGCGCGGACTGATCGTCGTAAGCGTCTGCATCGCTTTCGTCTCGTTCTATTTCCAGAACAACGTCGCCCCCAACGCCCAACTGAAGCTCGCCCAGCTCATGCTGTCGATGAAGCAGAAAAGTCCGGAGCTGGAGATACCAGAGGGCATCTTCTACGACGGCATCCCCCAGACCAACATCTACGTGGGAAAGAAAGACCTGCAGACGGGCAAACTCTACAACATCATGATCTACCGCATGACCGAGTCGTACGAGGACCAGGCGATTATCCTGGCCGACTCCGGCATGCTCCAATCTACTGCCGAGAAGAAGCACCTCGTGATGAACCTCTATAGCGGAGAGTGGTTTGAGAACATGCGCTCCGAGGAGCTCTCGGGAAGCGCAGCCGTGCCCTACCGCCGCGAGACGTTCGTCCACAAACGCCTCATCATGGACTTCGACGGCGACTTCAGCCTGACCGACGCGGCAGGGTTGGCAGGCAACGCGCGCACGAAGAGCCTGCAGCAGATACAGACCGACATCGACTCGCTCAACCTCTCGGGCGACAGCATCGGCAAGATGTACCTCCGCGACGCAGAGAACTTCTACTACGAGGGACGTCCCCTCACACCCCACCTGCTGAAGATGGCACGGCAAGAGGCGGCAGCCAAGACAATGGACTTCGACACGCTCTTCGCACGCCAGAGCCAAGACGCCCGCCGCATGTGCGTGGACAGGGCGCTGAGCACCGTGCAGGCCGAACTGACCGACCTGCAGTTCAAGAGTATGATCACGAGCGACCTGGATAAAGACATACGCCAGCACGAGATAGAATATATCAACAAGTTCTCGCTCGCCCTGGTCTGTATCATCTTCTTCTTCATCGGCGCGCCCCTGGGAGCCATCATCCGCAAGGGCGGACTGGGCATCCCCATCATCGTGGCTGTCGTGGTCTATATCATCTTCTACATCCTCGACAACACGGGCTACCGCATGGCGCGCCAGGGATCGTGGGCGATATGGTTTGGCAAGGGGCTCTCGCCCGCCGTGCTGATACCGACGGCCTTGTTTATCACCTACAAGGCCAACAAAGACTCCACGGTCTTCAACTTCGACGCCTACCGCAGCCTCTTCATGCGGCTGCTGGGCCTCAGGGAGCAGCGCCACGTCAGCGGCAAGGAGGTCATCATTGAGACGCCCGACTACACGGCCGACGCCGAGCGCCTCACGCGCATGAACGGCGAGATAGCCGAATACGAGCGCAAACACCGACTCAAGTCGCCGCCCAACGTGATCAAGACGTTTTTCCACTACCAGCCCGATCACGAGATAGAGCGCATCAGCGAGGAGATGGAGCAGGTCATCGAAGACCTGGGCAACACGCGCAACCGCATCATCCTCACGGCCCTCAACTGCTACCCCATCCTCGCCGTCAAGGCCCATACGCGGCCCTTCGAGCACAAGTGGATGAACATCGCGGCAGCAGTCGTCGTGCCCGTGGGCCTCTTCCTCTACTGCAGGATGTGGAGTTTTCGCCTCAGACTGCACCACGACCTGCAGGCCATACGATCTGCCAACGAGATGATCGTGCAGGAGGTGGGGAAGATGAACGCGTGAGGACGTGAATACGAATGTGAACACTTATAAGAATCATAAATAAAGAAAAGATAGAAATGGAAGATTTCAAACTCAGCAGCATTGAGGCTGCGCTGGAAGACTTCAAGGAGGGTAAGTTCGTGATTGTCGTCGATGACGAGGACCGCGAGAACGAGGGAGACCTCATCATTGCCGCCGAGAAGATCACACCCGAGAAGGTGAACTTCATGCTCAAGAACGCGCGCGGCGTGCTCTGTGCACCCGTGACGCTGAGCCGTTGCGAGGAACTGGACTTGCCACACCAGGTGCAGGACAACACGTCGATGCTCGGCACGCCGTTTACGGTCACCGTCGACAAACTCGAGGGTTGCTCCACGGGTGTGTCGGCAGCAGACCGTGCGGCCACAATCCTGGCCCTGGCCGACCCCGAGTCCACACCGCAGACCTTTGGTCGCCCCGGCCACATCAACCCGCTCTACGCTCAGGACAACGGTGTGCTGCGCCGTAGCGGCCACACGGAGGCCTCCATCGACCTCTGCAAGCTGGCGGGCCTTCGTCCCGTGGCTGCCTTGATGGAGATCATGAACGAGGACGGCACGATGGCACGCATGCCGCAGCTCCAGAAGAAAGCCAAGGAGTGGGGCATGAAGATCATCTCCATCCGCGACCTCATCGCCTACCGCCTGAAGCGAGAGTGCCTCATCGAGGTCGGCGAGGAGGTGGAGCTGCCCACCCGCTATGGCAACTTCCACCTCATCCCATTCCGCCAGCAGAGCAACGGACTGGAGCACATGGCGCTCATCAAGGGTGAATGGAACGAAGAAGAGCCGATCCTCGTACGCGTCCACTCCTCCTGCGCCACGGGCGACATCCTCGGATCGAAGCGCTGCGACTGCGGCGACCAGCTTCACAAGGCCATGGAGATGATCGACAAGGAGGGCAAGGGCGTGCTCATCTACATGCAGCAGGAGGGCCGCGGTATCGGACTGATGAACAAGATTGCCGCCTACAAGCTCCAGCAGGAGGAGGGCTACGACACCGTCGATGCCAACACTCACCTCGGATTCAAGCCCGACGAGCGCGACTATGGCTGCGGCGCGCAGATGCTCCGCCACCTTGGCGTGCACAAGATGCGCCTCATGACCAACAACCCGAAGAAGCGCGTGGGACTGGAGGCCTACGGACTGGAAATCGTCGAGAACGTGCCTATCGAGGTACCGGCCACGGAATACGACTACAGATACCTCAAGACCAAGCGCGACCGCATGGGTCACGACCTCCATCTGTAATCACGCCTCGCTCATGGAGCTTGTGCCACGGCCATCGTCATGGCACAAGTTCCATGCTTTTCTCATTCTTTAGCAGGAACAGGCAAGGGACCTTGCCACACCCTCCACGGCGAGACCACAAGTCTCCGCCTGGACAGAATGTCGATTTTCCACTATTTATATATGTAGAGAAAGGTCATGATACGAACATTAGCCATCGACGACGAGCCGCTCGCCCTGCAGCAGTTGGCCGCCTATATCAAAAAGATACCCTACCTGGAACTGGTCGGCGAATGCCAGAGCGCCATCGACGCCCACACGCTGATGCAGAAGGAGTCCGTTGACGCCATCTTCTGCGACATCAGCATGCCCGACCTCAACGGCCTGGACTTCGTGCGTGCCCTCAACCCGCGCCCGCTGGTCGTCTTCACCACCGCCTACAGCCAGTATGCCGTCGAGGGCTACAAGGTCGATGCGGACGACTATCTTCTCAAGCCCTTCAGCTTCGAAGAGTTTCAGCAGGCTGCCGAGCGTGTCCACCGCCAGTATGACCTGCTCCACCAGGAGGAAGCAGCTGCCGCCAGCGCGTCGGAGATAGACGAGAACGACGACATCTTCCTCAAGACGGAGTACAAGGTGATGCGCGTGGCGGTCTCCGACATCCGTTGCGTGGAGGGCATGAGCGAGTATCTGAAGATCCACCTCGTCAGCCGAGACCGCCCCGTGGTGGTGCTCATGAGCATGAAGAAACTCGAGGAGCGGTTGCCGCACGCCTCCTTCATGCGCGTCCACCGCTCGTGGATGGTCAACCTCCGGCGCATCCGCGAGATCAGCAAGAGCCGCATTACCCTCGACAACGACGCGGAAGTGCCCATCGGCGACCTCTACCGCGAGACGTTCCAAAAGTATATCGAAAGCAAGTTTGTCGGCAAGTAATCGGCCACCCGACTGCCAAAGACACGAAAGCAAGCGGCCTTTAGCAAGTTTTCACGCCGCAATGCTCCCCGATTGGGGGAAAAACCGTACCTTTGCAGTTAAATAACATTCAAATCAAAAAGCGTTATGGCACAGGAAGATGTATTCAAGAAGATAGTAAGCCATTGCAAAGAGTATGGCTTTGTCTTTCCGAGTTCTGAAATCTATGATGGTCTCGCCGCCGTTTACGACTACGGTCAGAACGGCGTGGAGCTGAAAAATAATATCAAGGAGTACTGGTGGAAGTCCATGGTGCTCCTCCATTCCAACATCGTCGGTATCGACGCCGCCATCTTCATGCACCCCACGGTGTGGAAGGCCAGCGGCCATGTCGACGCATTCAACGACCCCTTGATCGACAACCGCGACTCGAAGAAGCGCTACCGTGCCGACAACCTCATCGAGGACCAGATCGGCAAGTATGAGGAGAAGATCGACAAGGAGGTAAAGAAGGCTGCCAAGCGATTTGGCGAGAGCTTCGACGAGGAGAAATTCCGTGCCACCAACCCCCGCGTCCTCGACTACCAGAAGAAGCGCGACGACCTCCACGAGCGCTACACGGAGGCCATGCAGGGTCCCAACCTGGAGGAACTGAAGCAGATCATCCTCGACGAGGGCATCGTCTGCCCGATCAGCGGCACGAAGAACTGGACTGACGTACGCCAGTTCAACCTCATGTTCGCCACTCAGTTTGGTGCCGCTGCCGACGCCAACAATACGGTCTATCTGCGTCCGGAGACCGCACAGGGCATCTTCGTCAACTATCTCAACGTGCAAAAGACGGGCCGCATGAAGCTGCCCTTCGGCATTGCCCAGATCGGCAAGGCCTTCCGCAACGAGATCGTGGCCCGACAGTTCATCTTCCGCATGCGCGAGTTTGAGCAAATGGAGATGCAGTTCTTCTGCAAGCCCGGCACGGAGATGGAGTGGTTCAACTACTGGAAGAAGCATCGTCTGGCCTGGCACCAGGCGCTCGGCATGGGCAACGAAAACTACCGCTACCACGACCACGAGAAGCTCGCCCACTACGCCAACGCCGCCACCGACATCGAATTCCACATGCCGTTTGGCTTCAAGGAGGTGGAGGGTATCCACTCGCGCACCGACTTCGACCTCTCGCAGCACGAGAAGTTCTCTGGACGCTCCATCAAGTATTTCGACCCCGATACCAACGAGAGCTATACCCCGTATGACATAGAGACATCGATCGGCGTGGACCGCATGTTCCTCACCATCCTCTGCCACTCCTACACCGAGGAGAAGCTCGACAACGGATCTGAGCGCATCGTCTTGCGCCTGCCCGAGCCTTTGGCTCCCGTGAAGTGTGCCGTCCTGCCGCTCGTCAACAAAGACGGACTGCCCGAGAAGGCACAGGAGATCGTCGACAGCCTGAAGTTCCACTTCAACACCCACATCGAGGTGAAGGACTCCATCGGCAAGCGCTACCGCCGCCAAGATGCCATCGGTACGCCGTTCTGCGTCACCGTCGATGGCGATACCCTCACCGAGGGAACAGTCACGCTGCGCTATCGCGACTCGATGAAGCAGGAGCGCGTCCCCGTGGAGAAGCTCCGCGAGATCATCGAGGACCGCGTCAGCATCACCAGCCTGCTGAAGAAATTGCAGTAATCCATTACCCATTGCCGCCCATCCACGTCCCGCCTCCTGCCCTATTGGTTTGGGAGGGGCGTGGCTGGGCGAATTTTGCATAATAACATAAGATGAAGACATTCAAAGACCTGCTCCCCTTGCTGGCCCTGCTGGCAGGCGTGTTGGGCTTCGCCTCCTGCTCCGACGACAATGAGGACACCGTGGACGAGTATGCCGACTGGCAAGTGAAGAACGAGAACTACTGGAAGGATCTCTACACGGCCACCAAGAGCCGCATCGCCCAGGGCGACACGACATGGAAGGTGATTCCCTACTGGGCCATCGACGGACTGGAGCCGACGCACGGCACGGTGCAGTATGGAGAGATGCAGCACATCATCGTCCATGTGCTGGAGAACGGCACGGGCACAGACCGCGCCGCCTTCACCGACTCCGTGAAAGTCCACTATGAGGGCCACCTGATTCCCTCTCCGACCTACACGGCAGGCTACCGCTTCGACGCCTCCTACTCAGGCACCTTCAGTCCCGTCACATCCAATCCTACCATCCTCAAGATCAGCAATCTGACGGATGGTTTCGCCACAGCCGTCATGAAGATGCGGGCAGGCGACCACTGGATGGTCTATATTCCCTTCACGCTGGGCTACGGCAAGACCAAGCAGACGGGATCTTCCATCCCCGCCTACTCCAACTTGATTTTCAACCTACGAATGGTCGGGGTGTGCCGATAAGCTGAGGGCAAAAAGACGGTGAGTCAGCGGTTTTCCAAAAAGGTATCGGACGCACTCCTGGCAAAGCTCCGGGCGGGAGAAAAGCTCACGGGCGGTGAGAAACTAAATCTCATCGTCCAGTTGAGTATACCCTCTATCCTGGCACAGGTCACCACGGTGCTGATGTTCTACATCGACGCTTCAATGGTGGGCAGTCTGGGAGCGGAAGCCTCTGCCTCCATCGGTCTCGTCGAGCCGGCCACCTGGCTTTTCGGATCGCTCGTCGGTTCCGTCTCGATGGGCTTCAGCGTACAAGCCGCACACTTTATCGGGGCTAACGACTTCACACGGGCGCGGGCCGTCATGCGCCATGGCTATGCCTTCGGTCTCTTGATCGGCCTCCTGCTCATGGCCATCGCCGCCCTGATAGCGTTTCCCCTACCCCGCTGGCTGGGCGGAGGAGCCGATATCCAGCACGGTGCGTCGATGTATTTTCTAATCTTCTCCTTCGCCGTCCCGGTCCATCTGATAGAGCACCTCTCCGCCTCCATGCTCAAGGTGAGTGGCGACGTACGTCGCCCCAGCGCCATCGCCGTGCTGATGTGCTGCTTCGACGTGATTTTCAACTTCTTCTTCATTTTCCCCACACGCACCCTTTCCGTCTTCGGCCACGAAATGACCGTCTGGGGACTGGGACTCGGTGTGGAAGGCGCGGCTCTGGGCACACTTATGGCCTTTGTCGCCGCTGCCATCCCATTGTTCTATTTCGCCGTGTTTCGCAGCAAGATCCTCGCCTGGCGACAGGACGTGGAGCGATTCACATGGTGCTGGGACTATATCCGCCACGCCTGCGGACTGGGTGCGCCAATGGCTTTCCAGTATCTCCTGATGAACGGGGCACAGGTGGTCTCCACCACGATTGTGGCGCCTCTTGGCAACATCGCCATTGCCGCCAACTCCTTTGCTATTACGGCCGAAAGCCTTTGCTACATGCCGGGCTACGGCATTGGAGACGCTGCCACGACCCTTATCGGACAAAGCGTGGGGGCACGGCGTGCCGACCTCTGCCGGTCTTTTGCCAAGATGACCGTCACCACTGGCATGATCGTCATGGCGCTGATGGGCGTGGTGATGTATGTCTTTGCCCCAGAGATGATTGGTCTGCTCTCGCCTGTGGACGAGATTCGCACGCTGGGCACCGAAGTGCTGCGTATCGAAGCCTTCGCCGAACCGTTCTTTGCAGCCGCCATCGTCTCTTATAGCGTCTGCGTGGGTGCGGGCGACACGCTAAGGCCCTCGCTCATCAACCTCGGCTCAATGTGGTTCGTACGACTGACGCTCGCAGCCGCCATGGCTCCCCACTTCGGTCTTCGCGGTGTCTGGGTGGCCATGGCCATCGAACTGACCGTGCGCGGCCTGCTCTTCCTGTGGCGCATCGCGCGTGGGAAATGGCTCAAGATGGACTGACCGCGCAGGATTGCCTTACGCTCTTTTCCTATTCGCTTACAAAAAATCTTCCCCTCATGCAACAGATACTTATCAAAATGATCTCCACGAAACCTTCACGCGCATGCTTGGTGCCGGAGACACTCGACCAATTCCACATTCCCTTCATCCCGCTCGACCACGCCAACTGGTCTGGTCAATACCCCTACAAACCGACCGTCAAGTTTAGGATCTCCTACGTCGACGACTGTATCCTGCTCCACTATGTCGTGACGGAGGAAAGTGTAGCCGCCGTGGCCGATGACGACGGTGGAAGGGTATGGGAGGACAGTTGCTGCGAGTTTTTCCTCCAGCCTTTCGAAGACGGCCCCTACTACAACTTCGAATGCAACGCGGCAGGGAAGATGTATATCGCCTGCGGCATGACACGCGAGGGGCGCAAGCAGGTGGCAGCTATCCACTACCACAACGTGAAGCGCTGGACCTCCTTTGGCCGCAAAACGTTCAAGGAAAAGAATGGACGACAGACCTGGGAAGTAGCCCTCATCATCCCACTCGACGTGATGACTTCTCACCATCTGCGCCATCCGCGCGGCATGACGATGCGGGCCAACTTCTACAAGTGTGGCGACAAACTGGCCAAACCGCACTTCTTGTCGTGGAATCCCGTCGATTGCGACCATCCCGACTTCCATCGCCCGTCCTCCTTCGGCAAAATCACCTTTGTGTAACCTCGGACAGGAGGCTACGGCTTATAAACTTTTTTATCTCACTCCACATGAAAGGGCAACAGGGTGGAAAGTCAGTGCTTTCCATCCTGTTGCCCTTTTATGTTTCTAGCCCTGGCGTCTTTCATGTTTCAGCCAAGAGACCTGCGACATTTCTAACACCAATACTTCCTTACTCGGGCTTCGGCAGGTCGGCCTCGTCCAAGGCCACAAGGCCGCGCTGCTTCTGTCCGTCTATCAAGATACGGAACGCATGGGGGAAGCGGACATGGCGCACATGCTTCGTCTCCTCGACGGCAGGGAGCGCGTCGAGCCAGTCGGTACGACAGATACCCTCGCCACGCCAAGCGTTGATAGTGAAGTAGCCGACACCAAACGATGTGAGGTTCTGAAAGAAGTGCGTGCCCTGCGAGGCGTCGATCTGATATCCCTTGATACCCAGCTCCACTATGACGCTGGCTGCGGAGATTGAGGACCATTTCACAGGAATACCCAATCCCGGATCGCTGGAGCCCCAGCGGCCTGGGCCGATGAGGACATAGCGATCGCCATCGTCGGCAAACTGGCGGTTGAAAGTCTCTACTTCCTGCGCCACCTCCTTGTTTTCGAGCGGATTGTACCCCTCGGAAGTCTTCACATAGACCACATCCCTCACCTCGTGCGACTCGCCATGACCCAGCGCCATATCCGTCCGGAGCAGACACTGATCATCGGCGATCTGCGACAGGTTTTCGACGACCGCCTGGTTCTCCTCCACGATGGGACGTATCTGCAGCAGGTACATCTCGCCCGTACGATCGGCATTGAGGTTGCAGGCAAACTCTATCTCTACAGGGCGCTTCATCGCGTCGGCACCAAGTTGCATGGAGAGCTGCATCAGCTTGGGCAGGGGGAAGACTCCCTGCTGGAGCACGCCAGCAAAGGAGATGATCTTGCGACCACCCTCCCATAGTCCGTCGCGGATCACATTGTCCTGTGGGTCGTAGGTGGAGGCGATGAAATGAAGCGCATGGTCCTTCTCGGCCTCCCTCACCCCCAGTTTGAGTATGTTGAAGCCATCGTCCACCTTGAAGTCTTCGCCTATGTGGCGCGTGTCGATGGCATAGAAGTCGGTCTGCGTCTGCCTCAGGGCAGTATGGAGTTCGCTCATCTGCATCACGTTTTTTGGATGATAGGGCGAGAGGCGTATCGACTGCCCACCCTCCACAATGTGCTTTCCCAGTCCCAGGGCAAGGGAGACCACACCCTCCTCGGCTTTCTCGTTGCCAACGGGATAGTAGTTGATCGAGCGGATGACACCTGAGATATTGGGATAGAAGCGCCCATCATACTGCTTGCCCACCACCTGCTGTAAGACCACCGCCATTTTCTCCTGGTCGATGACGTTGCTAGTAGCCAGCATATAGGCCTTGGAGTCACGGTAGAAGACCGAAGCATAGACGGCCTTGATGGCACAGGCAAGCATTCGGAGCATTTCCTTCTTGTCCTCCAGGAAAGGAATCATATAGGTGGCATAGACCCCGGCAAAGGGCTGGTAGTGGGAATCCTCCAGCAACGAACTTGATCGCACGGCTATTGGGGCATTGGTAGCGGCAAAGAAGGCTAGGAAGTCGTCGATGAAGTCGTCGGGGAGCTGCGCTCGGAGGAAAGCCTGCAGGATCTCCTCGTCCGTGGCATCGGAGAGGGCGAAGGGATAGAGGTCGTTCTTCTCCATAAACTCATCGAAGACGTCCGTGCAGAGCACCACCGTCTTGGGTATCTGCACCGTGGCGTTGGCATACTGGTTGAGCTCGGGATGGCGCTTGATGATGTTGTCGAGAAAGGCCAGTCCGCGTCCTTTGCCACCCAGTGACCCGTCGCCGATGCGGGCAAAGTGGGCATACCGATCGAAGCGCTTGCGGTCGAAGAGTGCCACGACACCTTGATTCTTCATCCGCCGGTACTGCACAATGGCATTAAAGATGATCTCGCGGTGGAGGTCCACGTCCTGCAGCTCGTGCCAAGTAATATTTCGGAGGAACTCCGCGACGGGGAAGATGGCACGTGCGGAGAGCCAACGGCTCATGTGGTTGCGACTGATGTGGTAGAGCATGGAGTCGCGCGGTATTTTGAAGATGTTGTCCTGCAACTCTTTCAGATCGTGGATGCGCATCACTTCCGCCTTCGTCTTCGGGTCGCGGAAGATGAAGTCGCCAAAACCCATGTGCTCTTCGAGGATATGACGCAAATCGACGCTGATCTTCTTGGAGTTCTTATCAACAAACCAGAAGCCCTCAGCCTCCGCCTTCTCACGGTTATGGCTCTCCGCGCTCTCCACTGTGAGCGGCAGATACTCATCCTCCTTCCTGATAGCGCGGAGCAGTTTCAGTCCAGCCTCAGGATCTTTGTCGTCGGTATAGAATCCGCCTTGCAGATGTGGCGGCGCCAAAGGGAAGCGCACATCGGAGATCACACCGAGGCAATTGTCCTTATACCTATTATAAATGGTCCACGCCTCCTCGTAGTTGCGCGCCAGCATCACCTTGGGTCTTCCGCGCATTCTCAGCGTGGCAGCATGGGGGTTGAGTGCCTCTGTGGCGAAGTTCTGACTCTGCATCAGAATATAATTGTAGAGGTTGGGTAGAATGGAGGAGTAGAAGCGGATGCTATCCTCCACCAGCAGGATCATCTGCACGCTGCCCTCGCGGATGTCGTTGTCGATATTGAGCCGGTCCTCGATGAGCTTGATGATGGAGAGGATGAGGTTGGTGTTGCCCAGCCAGCAGAACACATAGTCGAAGATGCTCAGATCCTCGTGCTCCATACGGCGCGTGATGCCGTGGCTGAACGGGGTGAGCACCACGCAGGGAATCGTTGCGAAACGGGCCTTGATGGCACGCGCCACGTCGAAAGCATCATTGTCTGCATTGCCTGGCATACAAATGACAAGGTCTATACTGACCGTACTAAGTATCTTCTCTGCCTCCTCGATCGTAGAGACCTGCGTAAACGTGGGCGGATAGCGCAGGCCAAGGCGCGTGTATTCATTATAAATTTTCTCCTCCACGCGTCCGTCATCCTCCAACATGAAGGCGTCATAGGGGTTGGCGACGATGAGGACGTTGTAGATGCGGCGCATCATGAGATTGACGAACGAGACGTCTTTCATGATGAATTTGCTCCATTTGTCGGGTAGTTGTTCTCTCATTAGGATTTATTTTGTTTTGGGCAAAAGTACGAAAAATATGGGTAAACACCTAACTTTTGGTCACAAATATCTCTCGTTGCGGGCGTTTTGGAAACAAAAAAGTCGTAAAACAAGCCCCCGCGGTTTGGGTAGGCAGCAAAGTTTATGAAAAATTTCCGCAAAATCATTTGGTAGTATGGATTAAAATCCCTACTTTTGCCCTCGAAATAAACAACAAGACCATAACAACTTAAACATTCAAAATTACTATGGAAGTTGAGAAAATCATGAGAGACCTGGAGCAGAAGCATCCAGGTGAGAAGGAGTTCTTGCAGGCCGTACATGAGGTGCTGCTCTCCATCGTTGATGTTTACAACCAGCATCCCGAGTTCGAGAACGCTAAGATCATCGAGCGCATGGTAGAGCCGGAGCGTGTTGTCATGTTCCGCGTACCCTGGGTGGACGACAAGGGCGAGGTTCAGGTGAACATCGGCTACCGTGTACAGTTCAACGGCGCAATTGGACCGTACAAAGGAGGCTTACGTTTCGCTCCTTCTGTAAACCTGTCTATCATGAAATTCTTAGGTTTCGAGCAGACATTCAAAAACAGCCTTACAACACTCCCCATGGGCGGTGCAAAGGGTGGTTCTGACTTTGACCCCAACGGTAAGAGCGATGGAGAGGTTATGAGATTCTGTCAGTCCTTCATGACTGAGTTATATCGTCACATCGGACCGGACGTAGATATCCCGGCTGGTGACCTTGGTGTAGGTGCTCGTGAGATCGGTTACCTGTATGGCCAGTACAGAAAGATCCGTGGTGCATTCGAGAACGGTACTATCACTGGTAAGGGAATGTCCTTCGGTGGTTCTCTGGTACGTCCGGAAGCAACTGGTTACGGCGCTGTTTACTATGTAGAAGCAGTTATGAAACATGAGAACGATGACATCAAAGGCAAGAGCGTTGTTGTATCTGGTTTCGGTAACGTTGCTTGGGGTATCTGCAAGAAACTGGCTGAGCTGGGTGCTAAGGCTGTTACCCTGTCTGGTCCGGACGGATACATCTATGATCCGGAAGGTGTTGTAACTGAAGAGAAGATCAACTACATGCTGGAGATGAGAGCATCTGGACGTAACAAAGTTCAGGATTACGCAGACAAGTTCGGCGTACAGTTCTTCCCAGGTGAGAAACCGTTCGGCGTTAAGGCTGACATCGTTATGCCGGCTGCTACTCAGAACGACGTTCGTATGGAAGAGGCTAAGAAGATGGTTGCTAACGGCCTTAAGTACTACATCGAGGTTGCTAACATGCCAACTACCAACGAAGCTCTTAAGTTCTTAATGGAGCAGAAGAACATGGTAGTAGCTCCGTCCAAGGCTGTTAACGCAGGTGGCGTTCTTGTATCTGGTCTTGAGATGAGCCAGAACAGCGAGAGATACAGCTGGACAGCAGAGGAAGTTGATGCGAAGCTTCATGGAATCATGGAAGACATCTTCCACAAAGCTGATGACGCTGCTAAACGTTACGGTATGGAAGACAACTATGTTGTAGGTGCAAACATCGCCGGCTTCGAAAAAGTTGTTGACGCTATGAAAGCTCAGGGTATTGTTTAATTTATTTTAGTTAAT
>OHNH01000739.1_pt1 | contig 16211 bp, 17 predicted proteins | sample 1569561 | NCBI WGS metagenome assembly OHNH01 (sample SAMEA3879510, study PRJEB24766) | human gut metagenome | biome: human-associated habitat; feature: feces | place: USA | collected 1985/1987
CGCCTGCATCTTGTGCCGAGGTCGGCTTCTGCACGGAAGATTTTGCGGTTTTGGCACCCTTCTTGCCCTGCATTTTGGCTTTCTTCTTGAGTTTGCGGGCATAGCGGCTCTTGGAAATATCCCGGACATTGCCAGCTGCCTTTTCGCCCTCGCTCAGAGCCTGTGTGCCCACGTTTTCATCCTCATACTGGTCAACCTCCCGGTGCACCGCAGAGCGGGCGGCATGGGCGGCGTACATTTCACGCTTCTGCGCCTTGCTCAACCGGCTCAACTCGTCCGGGGTCAATTCTGCCTTGCCGAACCGCAGGTGCTGGGCTTTTTCGGCAGTCTTTTCTGCATCGGTTTTCAGCTTTTTCTTTCTGGGCACCGTCTGCTCTACCTTGGCTTTTTTCGGGGGAGAACGGGTCTTTTTGGTAGACGATTCCTCTTTGATGTTCAGTTTCGGTTCACTCATTTCTGCGCGCCCTCCGAGACTTCACCCAACTTGGTGGTCATAATGCGGTAGAGTTCCAGATCGGTGGGGAAACGGTCCACAAACGGCAGAATGACATTACCGAAAAACAGCAGCCCTTCGCCCTCGCCGGAGTGGGTCACATAGGAAAGCTGATGAGGGCTGATGTTGAGCTGCTTTGCGAGAATCTGGCGGTCTCCCGCAGCCTGATTCAACATGATGATCATGTCGCTGTTCTCGAAAATATTCTCGACCTCACGAGAAGAAAGAAGGTCTTTCACGTTCTGGGTCAGCCCTGTGGGAATACCGCCCCACTTGCGGAAACGCTTCCAGATCTCCACGGAATAAGCGGCGGTCTGCTCCTCTTTTAAGAGGAGGTGCATCTCATCCATATAATACCGGGTGGACTTGCCGCTGCTGCGGTTTGCCGTGACACGCCCCCACACCTGATCCTGCACGATGAGCATACCGAGTTTCTTCATCTGTTTGCCCAGTTCCTTGATGTCGTAGCAGACGATGCGGTTATTGACGTTCACGTTAGTGCGATGGTTGAACAGGTTCAGACTGCCCTTGACGTAGATTTCCAGAGCCGTGGCAACATGGTGGGCTTCTTTTTCCTCCTGCTGAAGCAGAGCGTTGTACAAGTCCTCAAGGATGGGCATATTCTCCGGGCAGGGGTTCGCAAAATATTTGCGGTAAATCAGATGCACACAGCGGTCAATGACGGTTTTTTCCACCGGCAGCAGACCTTCCTTGCCGCCCACCACCAGCTCACACAAAGAAAGAATAAAGTCGGCTTTCAGGGACAGCGGATTATCCTCCTCGGAGTAGTTGGCGTTGATGTCCATGGGGTTGACAAATTGGGTGCTGTTGGGGCTGATTTTGATGACCTGACCTTTCAGCCGGTTCACCAGCGGCGAGTATTCGCCTTCGGGATCATTGATAATAATATCATCGTCCGTCACCAGAAACGCATTGGCAATTTCACGCTTTGCCGAGAAACTTTTACCGGAGCCGGGAGTACCCAGAATCAAGCCATTCGGGTTTTTCAGCTTCTTGCGATCCACCATAATCAGGTTGTTGGACAGAGCATTCAGACCGTAGTACAGCGATTCTTTTCCGCTCTGGTACAATTCCTGCGTGGTAAAGGGGATGAAGATAGCCGTGCTGCTGGTGGTCAGGCCCCGCTGAATTTCGATCTGGCAGTCTGCCAGCGGCAGGCTGCTCATCAGACCCTGCTCCTGCTGGAAGTCCAGTCGGCACAGGTTGCAGTTGTGCTTCTGGGCAATACTGGATGCCTGAAAAACATTGTTTTCCAGTTCCTGTTCAGTCCTGCCGGTGTTCAGCACCAAAAAAGTGACGAGGAACATCCGCTCGTTCTGGCTCTGCAATTCTTTCAGCAGAGCCTTGGCATCCCTGCCGTAGGTCGCCAAATCCGACGGGATGATGTCAATATCATACCCGGCACGGATGGCTTTTTTCTGCTCCTCGATCTTGCTGCGGTCCAGTTCCGTGATGGTGCGCTTCACCGTCTTGATGGCACGGTTCTGGTCAACGGACTGGATGTGCATGGTAACGATCTGGCTGGAATCCATGTCCAGAAAATCCTTCAAAAGCTGGTCGCTGATGTCGGATGCCGTGATGCTCAGAAAGCTGACGGCGCAGAAGATACCGCCCATTTGGAAGGTGCGGCTGTTCTTGAAGGCAAAGGCGGTGGGCGCAATGGCATCCTTCGCGGAAAGCCCGCTTTTCACAAGGTCTTTCCAGTCAAAGTGAAACTTGGATGCGCCATCCATGTTGAACATATCATGCATGAGCTTCAGCCGCTGGACACCGTTCAGGGATTTTGCCTGCACCCCCAGCCGGTGGAAGTTATTCAGCAGGTCATTCTGGATGTGGTCGAGCCGGGGCTTGACCTGTGCCATGCTCTCGCCCTCCACACCAAAGGTGATGAATTTGGTCTTGGTCAGACCATTATTGCCCTTGGCAAGCTGCTGGCGCAGCATCTGGCTGTACTCCGCACGAACATCATCGAAACCGTCCTTCTGGAACGGAATGCGGATGCTCTTTTCAAACTCGGTGCTGTCGGTTGCCATGTTCACAAAGGACAATTCAAACTTAATGCTGGAATCGAAGAAGTTCAGAAAACTGCACCATTCCTCGAAAATGGCGGTCTTGTCCTCCTGCTGCGCCAACTGATAATTGATGTCCTGATACTGGATGGTGCGGGTGTAGTAGTTTGCTTTCACCCGGCAGGTGCCATCCTCAAACATCCGCTGCATGGGGATGGACTGCTGGGCGGTCCGGGGCACGGCGGGTTTCTGCGGTTTTTTCTTGCCGTCCTTACCGGTCTTTTTCCAAAACGGAATCATAGGTTGCGCCTCCCTTCATCAAAATCGCATAGTAGTTGTTGGTCTTGTAGGGGCGGATCTTCGGGCGGACAAACCGGGACTGCACATAGTACGACAGCAGCTTTTCCATGGGCTGACCGTTTTTCTCGTACATCCCAAGGAAGAACGCCGGCAGCATCACCGCCATCATACCGAGGGTGGCAGCAGTGTTGCCGCCGGAATCCCGGAGAACAAAAAACAGCGGCACTCCAATGAGAGCCGCTGTGCCAAAGCAGACAAGCTGCCGTTTGGTCAGGTTGAACGCGACCTTCGATTTCACTTTCGTCAGGTCACGGGGAACTGAAATATACGCAGCCAATAAAGCACCTCCTTTAGTGCGCTCCGAGGACGGATTTCGTCACCGAGCTGGTCTTGAACAGGCTGAAACAGAGCAGAACGGTGTAGCCCACAATGCTCCAAATGGAGTTGATGGCATCCCCAGAAATCGCTACGCTTTGGATCAGCACCGCATAAATGGCAACACAAATCAAGATCAGGAAGCCCTGAAAACCCAGTGCAAACAGGCATTTCAGGTAGTTCTGCCCCATGTGGCTCTGCTCGTGGTTGCCGAAGGTCGCCATGGGGATGGGCGCAAGGCTCACCATGCAGTAAATTTCAATCATTCTTCCGTAGACGATGACGAAAATAACGATGGACAGGATGCGCATGGTGATGCCAATGAAGAAGGACTGCAAAAACAGCCCGAACAGGGGACCAACGTCCATCTGCATCAGGCTGGATTGCAGCATGGACAAGCCAATGTCGTTGACACGGGTATTTCCGGCAATGATGCTGCTGGAATCGGACACTACTTTCTGGGTGACGTCGAACACCGCCATCACAATATCGAAGGTGTTGGAGATGAGCCATACCGAAACAGCGGTCTTAAAGATCCAGCGCATGATGAGGGCAGGCTCAAACTGTGCCATATTGTTGTGCTGGGTAATCATCTCGATCAGTTCGTAACAGGCGATAAAGGTCAGGATGATGCCTGCAATGGGCAGCACCACGTTCCGGGACAGCGATTCGATCATGGCGAACACCCGTGGCTCAAAGCTGGAGGGCTTGGTGCCCACCTGCTGTGCGATGTTGCCCACTTGGGTGTTCACATCATCAAACAAGCCGGAGAGATTGGACATAATGCCTGCCGTCAGGATGCCTTTGATCCAGTCGGCAATGGCTTTGAGAACGGTTTCCATTCAGTCACCGTCCTTAGCTGAAATGGTTGATAAGGGTCTTGAGGAGATTCAGGAGAAAAATAATGTGGGTCAAAAACTGCATAATAGCACCGCCTTTCATGGATGGGTGGATAAAAACGCGGCTTGGAGCACGGACATTTAATAAAACTGCAAGCTGCAGAGGGCTTTCCGCTGCTGCTCAAGCCGCTGTATGGAACAATGCCCTCATTTCATCTATCATTTTTGATTGATGAATGATAGATGAAATGATATGAGCAAACACAAAAAGTGTTCGACGGAAACAAAAAAGCCGACTGCTTTTCGGCAATCGGCAAATCATAATCAAAGCTATATAGCTGTTTTTATAAGTCGGCGAACAGGAACCTTATGATAAACATCAAGGATGCGTTTTTCTCCATTTCGCCAAAAGGGGTTCATATAATAACAATCGCATTCTTTACAATACCAAATGTATTCAGCTTCTCCGTTGATCTCTAATGTGAATGCCTTCATTTTTAGAAGCGGATGCCACGGGCAATGTTTCTGAAGCTTTTCTTTTTGACGATCAGCTTTGCAAAGTCCAAAAAGCTTACCACATTTTAGAGGGGGCGGATTAAACTTAAAACGACTATCAATGGGATTTTCTATATAATCATTGAAGTTTGATAATCCAAGTTGATTGAGAGGTCTATAATGAAGCCCTGCATTATGTTGATTTTTTGCCATTATAACAATCCTTTCTCAAGCAAGCATTTTGCCCTCCAGATAGGAGCAGCGGAGATAATCAGGATTGGTGTAGTATACGTTGGAATTGAAATCGGAGATCTCATCCGTGATAAACGACGAAAAAACATCCAGAATTGCCTGTGCAGCATCTTCATCTTTCATGGTGGACAGCACCAGCCCCTGATACAGCATTCCGATGGAGGTTGCAGAAGGGACCGTATAGCGGCACTCCGCAGCAGTATCAAAATCCCCATCCGGGATGTTGAGATCTTCAATCAGCTCATCTGAAACCTGCTCAAAGGACAGACAGTGGTTTACTTCTGCCAGCCGGAGCTGCCGTTCGATGCCGGCTTTTGTGAAGTGACGAATCACATCCTGCCGATGATTTTTGGTCTTACGGGCGATGGTCTCGATCAGGCTGCAAACGTAGAGAACATCATTTTTCTGCTTTTCGGTCATGGATGGATTCACTCCTCTCAAAGGTCAGGCAGTGCAAAGCGTTTACGGTATGAAAGCTGATCTGGTGTGTTGGATGCTTGAACTTCGCCAATGCCCAAAATGCTTCACGGCTGATCTGCCCGGACGTAAATCCATTGACATAGTCCCAGATGGTGTCATCTGCCATGGGACCCTCCACAATATCATAGGGATGGGTTTCGCCTGCACGACATTTTGCAATGAAATCCAGCCATTCGTCCGACATTTCAGGGAAACGCAGGATTTTCAGGTCAGGATTCTCTACATAGCGATAGACGTTCACAATACCATCGGCAGAACGGCGGTCTGCCCAGCGGTAGGCTTGTTGATAGCTGTTCGTGCAGTAGAATCCCCAAGAAAAGTCCTTTGTATACCGTGTGATGCGGATTTCGGGATAGACAACTTCTTCTTTACTGCCATGATACAATAAAATCTCGCTCATCTGATTCACCTTCTGTATGTGAGATCGTTACTATGGCTTTCCTTATTATAAATATGTACCGGGCGGCAATCGCCGCCCGCTGTTCTTAACCGAACAGACCGCTCAGCAGGGGAATCAGGGTAATGCCCACCAGAGCAACGCCGCCGCCAGCCATGAGCTGCTTCATGCCCTGACTCTTGCTGCCGGGGTTGTCGTTACCATAACCTTCCAGCAGGTTGATGGCACCCCAAACGCCGAGACCGGCACCCAGAGCGACAACCAGAGTCTGAAGAACTTCGATAGCAGAGTTGAAGAATTCCATAGTCTTTTCTCCTTTATTATAAAGCGTTTCCGGTCGTTTGTACACACCCGAAATCTTGTAGTTTTACGTTGCATAACCGCAGCAAGGCTGATTTTCTGGTGCACCTTTCTGACCGGGATAAAAATAAAACCGCCTACCGGGTCAGGCAGACGGGAGCGAATCAGCGTCCACCACGATGAACTCATCACCGGGGTGGATTTTTGTTTTTCGGTTCAGATACTTTTCAATATCGAAGGTGTTTTTGGGGTCGTAGTCCGAGGTCAGCTTGTAGTTGGGGTGCTGGGTCAGGTCGTACTTGTCCGAAAGAAAGGGGCGCACACCTCGCAGCTGCAAAATGCACTTGCCGCCGTCCAGCACCGCAAGTTCGTCTCGGCTCAATAATTCGTGACCCATCTTTTGGAACGTAGTGCCGTAACTGGGGCTGTTGCCACGAGTGTCCGAGGTGTTGAATGCGTCGATGGTCTCCTTGCCCAGCATCTCCGACAGGTCTTTCAGGGTGGTAGGTTCGCTGCCGCCCAGAAATATCTGCGAATCCATGTTGCCCACAATGGTGTCTGCGTTGTCCTTGTAGATGGCTTTCAACTGGCTTCTCGCCTGCAAAACAAGGCAGGCGGAGATCTCACGGCTGCGGATGGTCGCCACCAGTTTTTCCAGATTGGGAATCTGCCCGATGTTGGCACACTCGTCAATAAGGCATCGTACATGGATGGGCAGTTTGCCGCCGTACACATCATCCGCTTTGTCGCACAAAAGGTTGAAAAGCTGGGTGTAGACCATGCTGATGAGGAAGTTGAAGGTGGAATCCGTGTCCGACATGATGAGGAACAGTGCTGTTTTCTGATCGCCCAGCGTGTCCAGTTGCAGCTCATCGTACATGGTGAGGTCCCGCAACTCTTGGATGTCGAAGGGCGCGAGCCTAGCACCGCAGGAAATCAGGATGGATTTTGCGGTCTTTCCGGCAGCCAGCTTGTAAAGTTTGTACTGCCGCCCGGCAAAGCTGTTGGGCTTCTTTTTTGCCAGTTCCTCAAACAGCAAGTCCACCGGGTTCTGGTATTCCTCGTCGTCCTCCAGTACCTGCATGGTGTTGAGCATTTCCAGCAGGGTGGCGAAATTTTGCTCCTCCACCGGGGCTTCATAATGCAGATAGGCGATCAGGGCGGTGAGCAAAAGACGTTCGCTTTTCTCCCAAAATGGGTCCCCACCGGACCCTTCGCCTTTGGTGTTGGTCATCAGGGTTGTGACCAGTTTGAGAATGTCCTTTTCGCTGTGGACATAGGCGAAGGGGTTATAGTGCATGGACTTTTTGAAGTTGATGGTGTTCAGGATTTTCAGCTTGTAACCGTTTTTCAGAAGTGCGTTCCCGCACTCGACCACGATACTACCTTTCGGGTCAGTGACCACATAGGAACTATGACATTGTAAAAGGTTGGGTTTAAGCCAAAATCTCGTCTTGCCGCTGCCGGAGCCTCCCACCACCAGCACATTTTTGTTCCGGGCGTTTTTGGGGTCCGGTGGGCGGTTGGACATCATCAGCCGTTCCGTTTTGGTCAGGATGATGTTGTCGGCAAATTTCGGAGCCATGAACGGCTCAATATCCTTGGCGGTGCCCCACCGGGCAGAGCCGTATTCCATGCCGTGGCGGTACTTCTTGGCATTTTTGCCACGCAGATAGACCGCCAGCCGTAACCCTGCGCCGCAGCACAAACCCACCAGCAAATCAAGCGGATGCAGGCTGGGCAGAGGATTCGCAAACGCCACCGGGATGGTGCCCATCATGGACATGATCTTATCGCCCAGTTCCTTGCCCTCGGCAAGCCGCCATGCTTCGCCAAAGTTGGTTGCCGCCAGTCCCAGCAAAATATAGGGCAGATACAGAGCCATCAGCTTTGTCAGCTTTTTCGTGGTCACAGTCCTCGCTCCTGTTCCTTGTGCCGGACTTTGCCGGGGAGTTCTGCCGCTGCCTGCACCAGTTCATGCAACCGTGCCAGTACCGAGGGGCGTTTGTCTTTGTTCAGCAGAGATGCCGAATACTCTTTGAACGCCGAGTTGAAGGCTTCTGCATCCGGGGCTTTGAAAAAGACCAGATACCGGGGCGGCATTTCGGAGGTGTCCTTGCGGATAGCGTAGTCGATGCCGTACTTTTTGGCGTAGCGTTCCAACCCACGGATGCCGGTTTTGCTGATCTTCACGCTGGATACGCCCCGGTTTTGCCGTAACAGGGTGCGGACGCTCTGCTTGCCTTGGGATGCCTTGGACTGGTACAGCCGAAGCGCTGCTTTTATCGCCCGCAGGACAGTCCGGGCAGACAGCTTTGTGGTGGAGATCATCAGGTTGAAAGATTTCTGTTCGATTTCTTCCTGCACTGCCATCACCTCCTGTGCAGTAGGGTACTTTTAGCGGTCATGCTCTGCCGTGGGCTTGGTACGGGGTTTTTCTGCCGGAGGTTCATCGGGCACCGGCAGCACCAGCAGGCGGTTGCCCAGTTTCAGAAAGGCTTCCGGCTGATGAAAAAGTTGCTCGTACTTCTGCGCCATCTCCGGGGTCAGGGATGCAAAATCTTCCTCGCCCAGCCCCACAACCAGAAAGGTTCCGGCAACGGCATCATACATTTCTCCGTTTTCATCCCGAAGGGCACGGTTCAGGGGCAGTCCCATGAGCTTGCCGTCATCGTTGTAGACGATGGCAACCGGATCTTCAAACGGGTAGCTTGCGCCGATGGAGCCGCCCACAGCCTGCTGCAAGGCTTTCAGGTCGTTATCGATCTCGACCTGCTGCGGATACTGTCCCGACGCAATTTGCAGCACCGATAAGGTGTTTTCAGCCATGCGAATCCTCCTTTCCGTTCAGTCCGATCTCACCGCTCCGTGCCGCCTGCATCAAAGCCGCCACGAAGAAGCCGAAAATGGCACCTGCTTCAAAAAATGCGAAACCGATAAAAAAGTTCAGCATGGCGCACCTCAGTCGATACAGATGCAGGTCAGCTTCTGCCCATCTGCCATCAGGGTGGTGCTGTGGCTTTCCAGATAGGTCTGAAAGCGGTAAATATCCTCCACCGTCAGGGATACGATGGTGCTGTGCCCATCGGTGCGGTAGAAGATGACCGGGCCGGTCAGGTACCGCTTGCCTGCCAGCTTGAGGACCTGCGCCGGATTGTAGCTGATAAACAGCGGCGCACCCTTCACGGAAATCAGGGCATCGTCCTCGTCAAAACAAGGCAGAACGGAAGGGGCATCCTCCTCCATGATAATGGTCAGCTCCATGTCGGGACCGATGGCGGCAAGGTACACATCCTTGCCTGCTGCCTCGGTCAAACAGGATGCCGCCTGCTTCAGCATGGTCAGGATGTTCACATCCACCGTGATCTGCGGGGCGTGAGTTGCGGAGTGAAAAGGAATCGTGTTGTTCATAGGCGTTACCTCCAAATTTTTGCAAACAAAAAAGACCCGAATCGGGTCTCTTAGTTCAGTCTGCGCTCAACGCGCTTCTTCCTGCTTCTTCTGTTTTGCCTGCTGTTTTTTCAGCTGCCACTGGTCGAGCAACTTGATGATGATGCTTTCCATCTGCCGGGGCGTGTAACTGCGCGGAAAGTATTTCCGCAGGGTTTCGTTTTTGATGGTCACAGTGTCCAGTTCGCTTTTCTTTTCCTCGTTCATAATGTCGTAGACAGCATCATAACTGAACTCGCTTTTCTGCGCCAGCTTCTTTATCCGTATGGCTTGCGAAAGAGAGGGCGCATTCTGGGAAGCATCCATTGCTTCTAAAAAATCTTGCTGCTGTTTTGCATCAAGATAAGACAATTCGACCGCAGGGTTAAAAGAGATTTTCTTTTCGTCCACCATGTCCAGTAGTTCAGGGACAAGATTGGTGAGCCGAATGAAACGCTGGACTTGTCTGCCGCTTTCATCAGTGGCTTTTCCGACTTCATCAGCGGCTTCCAACTTCCCGACAACTTGTCGGGAAGTTAAATCTGACCTAGCACCTTGATTTTTTATCGCATCCAGCTTCATCTTGTACGCAAATGCCCGCTCACTCGGTAGGATGTGTTCTCTCTGCAAATTGGAATCGACCATCAATATCGTGGCGGCATCATCCTTCATATTGCGCACAATGACTGGCACGGTGTCCAGATGGGCAAGCTCTGCGGCGTGTTTCCGGCGATGCCCGGAGATGATCTCATAGCCGCCCTCTGGTCTGGGGCGGGCGATCAGCGGAGCCAGCACGCCGTACTGTGCGATACTCTCCACCGTCCGGGTCATGGCTTCATCGTCCAGCACCTTGAAGGGGTGGTTGGTGAAGGGATGCAGCTCGTCGATGGGAATCTGCTGCACCTGTTCCCGTTGCTCCTCTTGTCGGTTTTCCTCAGTGGAAAACAGGTCATCTAGCCCTTTCAGAGCTAAGTTTCCGCTGTCGATCGGCATCCGCCAGCACCTCCTTTGCAAGAGATTTGTAGGCTTCTGCCACCTTGCCTTTGGGGTCGTGCTGGAAAATGCTTTTGCCCACGGCACTGATCTCCGCAGCACGGACAGATCGGGGAATGGTCTGGTCAAACACTTTGATCTTGCTGCCGTAAGCACCTCGAATCAGGTTGTCGATCTGCTGTCCGTAGTTGGTGCGGCTGTCCGTCATGGTGAGCAGGATGCCCTCAATTTTCAGCTTGGGGTTGATCTGCCGTCGGACCTTCTGCACGGTCTGCAAAAGCTGTTCCAAGCCCTTCGCAGACAGGTACTGTGCCTGCACAGGAATCAGGGTGGTGTCCGCCGCTGCCAAGGCATTGACGGTCAGCATCCCAAGGGAAGGAGTGCAGTCCAGCAGAATGAAATCGTATTCATGCTTTGCCCCTTCCAGCACCTGTTTCAGCATCTTCTCCCGGTTCATGCAGTTGACAAGGGAAACTTCCAGCCCTGCCAGTTCAATGTTTGCCGGAATCAGGTCAACGCCCTCCGCATGGTGCAGGATACCTTCGCCGGGCGGAAAGCTCTGGTCGTTCATGGCTTTTGCCATCAGGGTGGAAAGGGTAGTGGGCAGTTCATCGGGCTGCTGCCAGCCCATGCTGATGGTCAAGCTGCCCTGCGGGTCAGCGTCCACCAACAGAACTTTCTTGCCTTCCATTGCCAGTCCGATGCCTAAGTTTTCACAGGTAGTGGTCTTGCCTGTGCCGCCTTTCTGGTTGACGATGGCAATTGTGGTTGCTTTCTTTGAAATTTTTATCACCTCCGCATCGCTAAGTCGTGGTTGGTTTGGTTTTGATAGAAAAGCTGCATGGTGGTGGGTGCGTTGTACAGAGAAGCGAGCAGATATTGTTTCATATTACGGATCGGGCTGCTGTTCTCTGCAAGGAACTTCAGCACAAAGCGGATATGGTCGGCGTTCAGCTTCATAAACCGGCTGAGTACCACCTCGGCGGGCTTATCGTCCCCGGCAATGTGCAGTAGCTTACGGTTGGTAGCGTAGGTATCCACCAGCAAATTCACGATTTGATAGAGGGTGTCTTCATCATCCGGGTAAAGCCGGAGCAGAAGGTCCACCTCCAAAGAGCATGAAAAATATTCTTCGAGCAGTTCGCGATTCTTCATCTTCTCCGATTCATCGGAAAGGATAAGATTCGTATTATTCATCTCTGTTTTATTCTCTTTTTTCTTAATACCTCGTGATTTTACCGGGTCTTGACAAGCGATTTTAGAGCCACAAGAATCGTCATTATCACGGTTCTTGACACTCTCCTTTGAAGATTCTGACGAAAAGTTTTTCACATACACCAAACATGGCTTTCCTTGTCCGCGACGTTTTCGTTCAATCAAACCAAATTCTTCAAGTTCCCGGAGTAGTCTGGTCGCTTTGTTGTCTGCGCAACGCAAAGTCCTCTTGACATCCTCAATCGTGAAGATGATGAACACTCGACCTTTTTTGTCAAACCATTCATTTTTAACAGAAAGGCTCATGCGGTCAAGCAGGATGCCGTACAGAGTTTTGGCATCGGTTGACAGATCTTGAAACCGCTGCTCCTGAAAAAGAGCCTTTGGAATGCGGAAGAACGAAAAGAGTTCTCCGGCCTGTCCGTAAAAGTAGTCAAGGGTCATACAATTCTGTCAAGGATGAAAAAACAACGATGATTTATTGACATGGTTGACAAATCCTCCTTATAGATAATTCGTGCAAACAAAAAGCGCAACTTCGATTGATGAAAATCGAAATTGCGCGATGTAACTTAGCCGGGGGATAAAAGTCATTTGTCGGGGTCGTTTGACCACAATTTGACCACAATAGAAACGAAACTTCTTGACATCAAACAAAACAGAATGAAAAAACAAATTTAAAAATGGGTGATATAGCGTATAGTATGTGCCGTTTTACCCAATGTGTCCGCGAGTGGAGCACAATGGGGTTCAAGAGGCCGTGAGTTCGATTCTCGCCACTCGGACCAAGAGCTCCACAGACGAATTTTGTTCGTCTGTGGAGCTTTTTTGTTTGCCCACAGCGTGGTCAGAAAATGAAAAAAGAATGCAAAATGCGGTGCGCTTGAAAAATGTCAGGACGGGATTTTTGTAAAAAATGTAGAATATCTTGCCGGAAACTGTGCATTCTCTCCAACAAAAACTGCCCAAACGTGTTGATATTGAGAAAAAAGCTTCACAAACGTTTACAAAAGGGTAACAGGTTGGTATACTTTATGGTGGTAAACGTAACAAGCCATGGAAGCTGAAAGGAGAACCTACCCGTGAATACCGCTGCACCGTCCCGTAAAAAACTGCTGAGCCTTGTGCTGACACTGGTGTTTATGCTCACCTGCCTGCCGGCGGCCTTGGCGGTTGATCTGAACGTGGACGCAGGCTTCTACTTCAAGCAGAGCCGTGGCGGCACCTGCACACTGGCATCCGCAGCCATGATGCTGCGCCGCCGTGCCTATTTTGACGGCCTGACCGACTGGTCCACTGTGACCGAGAACAGTGTCCGTTCCACAGCATGGTCCAACGGGCTTTCCCACAGCTTTACATATAAGGAGATGCAGGTGGGCTACGGCACACTGCCCTCCCGCAAACAGGAAAAAGTGCAGACCCTGATCACCCTGCTTTCGCAGCACCCGGAGGGCATCGTGCTGTATGACCGCAGCCAGCCCCATGCAGTGCTGCTCACCGACTACACCAACGGCAACTTCTATTGCTCCGATCCGGCAGGCAACATCTCTTCCGGACGCATCCCGCTGGAAAACTCCAGCGTTTCGGTCAATAGGTCCTCCTGCTACTGGTATGTGGCATCAGATCACAACTTCATTGCTGCAGAGGCTGACGGCCTGCGTCTGGAAGGCATGAGCTACCCCATCAATGTCCGTGCGGGCAAGGGCATGGCGCTGACCGGCACTGCAAATGCTGCGCTGGGCACCACCCTGACCAATGTGCAGGTGGCAGTGCTGGACGAGAACGACCAGACGGTGTTCACTGCACAGGCAGCACCCAATACGGCAATCTTCTCCTTCAAGTCGCTGGACAGCTCCATCCGCTTTGGTGAACTGCCCGCAGGCAATTACACCTACATGGTGGTCGTGACCGATTCTCAGGGCGATAACCTCTGCTTTACCAGTGACTTCACGGTTTCGGATGGCTCGGCAAGCAGCGGCGTTTACTGGTCGGTGAAGGATACCGAGGGCACCAAGCTGCTGGACAGCATTCAGGAAGTTCAGGATGCCTTTGCAAATGCAACTGAGTCCACTCTGGGCTGGTTTGGCGGTCTATTCCAGTAAAATCATAAACGACAAAAAAGAAATCCCGGAATACACTTCCGGGATTTCTTTTTTTGCTGTAATTTGTTGTAAAAAAGCTTATTTCAGGGTTCCGTCCAGTACCTGACCGTAATACCAGGGCTTTGGTGCGCGGAAGGTCTTGCCGCTGAGGAACTCGAAATCCGGCTGGTTGAAGTGGGGCATGGTGAGTTCCCATGCGCACAGGGCCTGATACTTGAGTTTCAGCTCGCGGTTGGCGGTGTTGTTGCCGTATTTGCTGTCGCCCAGAATGGGACAGCCGATGCTGGCCATGTGTGCGCGGATCTGATGGGTGCGGCCGGTGATCAGCTGCACCTTCAGCAGGGCCAGACGGCCGGAGACGGCGATGGTCTCGTACCGGGTCTCCACTTCCTTGGCACCGGGCTGCTTGTCCTCCACGATCTTCACGATGCCGCGGTCCGCGTCCTTGAGCAGATAGCCGCCCAGAGTGGCATCCGGCGGCATCGGACGGCCGAAGGTGACGCAGAGGTAGGTCTTTTTCACTTCGCGGTTCTTGATGGCTGCAAGGAACAGCTCTTCGGCCTCCGGGGTCTTGGCAACGATGACAAGGCCGCTGGTGCCGGTGTCCAGCCGGTGGCACAGCGCCGGGGTGTACAGGTCGTTCTCCTTGTACTCGCCCTGCTGGTTCAGGTAGAGCAGGGTGCGGTTCAGCAGGGTGTCGTCCTCCGGACCATCCACGGCAAGACCGGCGGGCTTGTTCACAATGACGATCTGCGGGCAGTCGTAGACCACCTGTGCCGGGCCGCGGGCGTTCTTCCACGCCGGGCCGTCCACACGGCGGTCCGCATCCAGAACTTCATCCAGAATGAACAGCTTGATCTCATCACCGGCCATCACGCGGGTGGAAAGCGGCTGCTTTTTGCCGTTCAGCTTGATCTTGTTCTCCCGCAGGGCCTTGTTCAGGCGGCCCGGGGTCAGTGCGGGGAACTGCTGGGTCAGATAGTTGTCCAGCCGGGTGGGGACAAGACACTTTACTTTTAAAATTTTCACGGGAAATTCCTCTCTATCTTAAAATCAGTTGCAATAGAATGGGTTCTTGATTCGTTTTTATTGTAGCGGAACAAAAACCGCGCGTCAAGCGCAGAGAAAAGGAAATGTTGACTTTTCCGCGCGGGTGACGTATGATACCGAGACAGGTGCGGAAAACACCGCCCCGACAACAACAGAAGAAGGTATAGAATATGAAACTGAATAAAAAGGTGCTGGCCGTTACGGCCATTCTGGCAGTGGGCATTCTGGCAGGCTGCGGCAGCAGCAACAGCACCGCAGGCAGCGCGGCAAGCGCACCGGCTTCCGGCGTGGAAAGCAGTGCGGCTTCGTCCGAAGCAGCCGGTGAGATGGGCGATGTGCTGCCCATCGACGCCGGGGATCTGAACGAGATCAAGACGGGTTCCTACAAGTTTGCAGCCAGCATCACCAAGGTGGCCGACGGCCAGGCGACCCTGAGCGTATACGGCTACGACAGCTACCTGCCCGAGGACATCGACGCCTTGCAGGAGGGCAGCGTGTTTCGGATCCACGACCAGGGCGACACCACCGTGACCAAGCTGACTGTGACCAGCATCGACAGGGATGCCGACAACGGCTATGTGACCATCAACGGCGGCATCGAAGCGGGCGGCGTGGAGCTGACGCTGGACCACGATGTGTATCGCACCGTGACCTTTGACGATTACCCTGTCTACTATGAGATGGGCGAGGTGACCCTGCCTCTGGCCGGGGGCGTGACCCTGAGCGACAGCTCGGCCGACCCGCAGGCTTCCGCCGTGGAGACGGACGGTGCCGATGCCGTGGCCGAGGCCGTCAACGCCGAGCCGGACGGCTGGATGCCCAACAACACCCTGGTCTTTACCGAGGATGGCACCATCAGCAGCATCGTCCGCATCTGGGTGCCGTAAATTTTGCTCAAAACCGTTGACAAACGTTTTGCGTATGCTATAATTTAGCTGTACGCAAAGGGGCACTTCGCCTGCCTTGCGGAATGTAAAATTATGACAGATGGCAATGATGGGGTCAGAAATGTACACCGCCGTTCAGAGAGAGCGCTTCCAGCTGCAAGGTGCTCCGGTCGGTTCCATTTTGCGCCGCCCCGGAGCTTCCGGCGACACAAGTCGGACGCAGCGCAGCGTTAACGCGCCGAAAGCGGCAGGGGACACATTTTATCCTTTGCAATTTGGGTGGTACCACGGAGCAGTTTACAGGCAGCCTCGTCCCTTTTGGGATGGGGCTGTTTTTTGTTTTCTGCGCCCACCCGCCCCGTCTGCCATAATCATAAATCTGACGTGCAAACGCCAAGGACAATCGAGGAGAGAAAACCTATGCAATGGACCGGTTTGAATGAACTGCGCGAAAAGTACCTGAGCTTCTTTGAAAGCAAGGGTCATCTGCGTCTGGACAGCTTCCCCCTGGTACCCAAGAACGACCCCAGCCTGCTGCTGATCAACAGCGGCATGGCCCCCATGAAAAAATGGT
>OHNH01000740.1_pt1 | contig 16211 bp, 15 predicted proteins | sample 1569561 | NCBI WGS metagenome assembly OHNH01 (sample SAMEA3879510, study PRJEB24766) | human gut metagenome | biome: human-associated habitat; feature: feces | place: USA | collected 1985/1987
GTTCGTCAGATTCAGGAATTAGGTATTGATTATATTGATTTATTCCTCATTTTATATATTTAAAATTAAACAATTACATGAATTTATTCAAATCATCAGTTCTGTGCGGCATGGTCATAGTGTCATTCATGACATCCTGTACAGACGTGGATATCACCATGCCCAAGGGGCCCAAAGGTGATACGGGGCTTTCAGCCTACGAGTTTTGGAAGGAAAAAGTTGCGGATGGAACCGTCAACTGGCCGAAGGATCAGACAGAAGTCGCTGACTTCTTCAAGTTTCTCAAGGGAAAAGATGGCAAAGACGGGAAGGATGGTCAGAGTGCTTTCGAGCAGTGGAAAGACATGATTGCCAGCGGTAGCGTGGACGACCCGCATAATCCCGGCGAGAAATGGCCCTCCGAAAACAACACGGTACAGGATTTCTGGCGTTTCCTGACCGGAGCCAGCGGAGAGGACGGACAGACACCGCATATAGGTGATAACGGCAACTGGTTCATTGGGAAAGAGGATACCGGTATCGGCGCACGTGGGCGTGATGGTCAGGATGGTAAAGACGGTAAAGACGGAACGAATGGTCGTGATGCTATACCGCCGACAGTCACCATTGGCGATAACGGCAACTGGTATATAAATGGAACGGATACAGGCAAGCCCGCTTTCGGTAAGGATGGCAAAGATGGAAAGGACGGAAAGGATGGAAAGGACGGAAAGGATGGAGCTAACGGAGCCAACGGTAAAAGTGCCTACGAGCTTTGGAAAGAGTATATCTCGTCCGGTGATGTGGACAACCCGCATAATCCTGACCAAAAATGGCCGGCGGACCGGAACAAGCAAACTGATTTCTGGGATTTCCTGACCGGAAAATCCTCTGTTATCGAGATAGAAGTTGGAAAATACAATGTTATTCCTGAATACTGGAACTCTTCCCTGAAAGAGTATGTTGTACCTTCGGACGGTTCGGTTCTATTTACCGTGTATGACAAGACCGGCAAAAAGGTCACAGCCGGAGTAAAGGTGAGCGACTTACCCGGTGTATCTTCTACGGATGCATTTATCACAAACGAGGAAGGGCAGTTCAAGGTCACATGGGATAAATTGCCAGACAATAAGGGTTTATCAGAAAGGAAAGGAAGTGTGACTGTAACGGTTGATGGAACGCAGGAAACGAGTGCGGGCAACACGTTGGTGCCGAATAGGATCAATGTTAGAGCTATCATTACAAGCGCATATCTGTCTAATTATTCTAATACGTCGATAGATGTTTATAGGACACTAAATGTATATTACAGCTTCGAGCGTCAAGTGGATGGAGAATGGGATAAGTATCCGACGTCCATTACTACTCCTTATAATAGTATGAAATCGGCCAGGGTTAAAGATATAAACCGGCCTGTCAACGAAGGAAATGTGGACAAAGATCAGTTAGTCCGCTATAGCAATGGAAACTCATATCTCTACATCATTCGTCCGTTGGTTTTGACAGAGACGGAGAAGGCAAATGTGGCGAAGAATGATACTGTCGGCAAGTTGGCGAAATATGAATGGGACCAAACAGACAATTATGCGGCACTGTATTTTGGTGATGGTACGGGAAGTTATAATGACTATGGACAGACTATATATTTGCAGGACAAGATACATGTCCCGGAAGTGTATCCGGCCCCATCTTTTAAAGAAAACAGTGTGTTTATTGAAATCAAGCAGGGTATTACCACCATGTGGGGAGAGATTGACACGGATAATTTACAGGATTTTTATAAAACATACGCTTACCCGACAGGGCAAGATAAATTTACAAAAGAGGAAGGAACCAATGTTTGGAAACATCCGGAAGGCAAGTTGCCGGCATCAGAGCTGGAAGAAAATCGGGCTGTATTTATAGAAATGCGTACTTTCATCAATGGAACGGGAGGAACTGTACATACCGGATCCAAGCCGTTGTCAACGGGAGGCAAGCGCTTTAAACTGACAAGCACTTATCCCAATAACTGGATTGGTCTGGATATCAGACGACGGACAGAAAGCACTGATAAAATAACATATAATATATCTAACGAGTACCGTGGGCGTTACGCTTACTATCTGTTAAAAGAGGAAGATAAGTACTATTTAGTTGATTTTGCGGACTGGTCCAAGCGGATGCCCTTGCCAATCAAGGATTGTCCTGTCGACTGGATGAATTGATTTATTTATTGGATAATTGAATATGAAGAAAAAAATAACGATATGCTTTGTGTGTCTCTCCTTGCTGTTGGTCTCTCTGGCGGTGAGAGGACAGGACACGAAAACGACCCGTCGTGTGCCTCTCCAGGCAGAGGTGACGCATGACGGACTGTCAGAAAAGGAATCAAAAGCCTGGGAGATCGGTCTCGGCGGTTCGCTGATAAACTGGAGTCGGGTGTCAGTCACTGGTTTCCGGAGTACGCCGGACAACTACTTTTATAACCTGAAAGCGAATCATCTGATGGGAGGGGCAAACTTGTACATCGCACGGGAATTGAACCGGTGGTTTTACCTGGATTTGCAGGGAAGCGTCGGTTTGACGAAAAACAACAACCGTACCGCAGGTGATGACAGGAAACGTGATTTACTGTACATGGGGGGACTGGGGCTACAATTCCGCTTTACTCCCCTGCTCAGATCCCAATGGGTTGAACCTTATCTCAGGGTAGGTGTGAACTATCTGCATAAAGACTTTGCTTCCGTATATGGCGGCAACTTTGAGGATGATCCAACCGGACAGGCATATTGGGAGTCTTCCGACATCTGGAATCCTGACGGGCGTTCATCCGACAAAAACTCGTTTGTTCCCCTGTCTTTCGGGGCGGGTGTGAAAGCCTGGTTAAGCAACTCGTTCGGGCTGGGGTTACAAGGTGAATACCTTCTGCCCGTGCAGAAGGGGCTTCCCCACTTCGTTCAGGTTTCTGCCAGTGTCATCTGGCGTATTGGCGGAAAGAGCAAACATGCGGCTCCGGTGGTACGATATGTGGAGATAGAGAAACCCGTGGAAAGAATCGTCGAGCGGGTGGTTGAGAAAAAGGTGGAGGTTCCGGCCATTATTGACACTATGGCGTGTGATCTCTTGGAGAATATCCATTTTGAATTTGACAGGGATGTCATAACAGCCACTTCGGAAAGAACGCTTGACAGGCTGGCAGAGCTACTGAAAAGCTATCCGGACAGCCGTTTCCTTATCACGGGCTACACGGACGCCAAAGGAAGCGACTCCTATAACTTGACCCTTTCCGCACGGCGTGCTGAAAAGGTGCATGCCGCCCTGATCGGGCGTGGAGTTCCCGCCCGGATGATTAAATGGCGTGGCGTGGGTAAGCGTGCGGCCATTATCTCCGCCACTGCTGCGGACAATATCCGTGAAGGGGACAGAAAAGTCCTGCTGGAACGAGTTACCAACATGGATTATTGGAATGCCCTGGATAGCAAATAACCCGAATGTTCAGATAGTGATGAAAATGGATTGAAACAGTGCGGGAATCTCATCCGCATCATTCTATTCCCAGGTCAGGAGGAGTAATACGGGGCATTTCTCCGCCAGGCCTGGGAATTTTACTTTACATAACCGGATGGACGTGCAACAGGTTTAGATGATTATCGAGAATGATTAATAAGCATAAAACCGCTTATGCTATGATTGTATTGCTGCAAAATTATAAATATAATTGTCCATGTTTTTACATTACTAATAAACAGATCGACACTGTTTTTCATGGGGAAGCAGGCAGAATGATCGCTCATGATAATACTTGTGATTCACATGAATGGAAAAAACTTGTGTCTTTGTAGTTTAACAATCAAAATATTAAAACTTATGAATACTCTTCTTTTGAATGCCACTTCTTCCAAAAGAAAAAGAATCACTTCTGAAGGTCATCCATACAGCCAGTTTCTTTGCATTAAAGAGCTAAAATGACAAAAAAAAGAGCTGGAATGAAAACATGTGTTTTTGAATAAATTTCGATTTTTGCAAAATAATTAAAAATTAAACCTTATGATGAAGAAAATTTTTATCAGTTTGTTTTTGTCTGGTGTTTTTATGTATCACACAAATGCCCAGACTGCAGTAGAGGGTAACAAGTTTCTGGACAACTGGTCCATCGGGATCAGTGCGGGAGGAACAACCCCGTTAACACATCATTCTTTCTTTGGAAACATGCGCCCGATCACGGGGATAGAACTGAATAAACAATTGACACCGGTTTTCGGTTTCGGTCTGGAGGCGGTCGGAAGCTTTAACACCTCACAAAGCAGGACCATTTTCGACCGCTCCAATGTCAGTCTGTTGGGGTTGGTGAACCTGAACAATCTCCTTGGGACCTATACCGGGGTTCCCAGACCTTTTGAAATCGAAGCGGTGGCCGGAATCGGGTGGTTGCATTATTATATGAACCGGGAAACGGGTTCCGATCAGAACAGCATGTCAACAAAACTGGGCCTGAACTTTAATTTCAACCTGGGAGAGAGCAAGGCATGGACATTGGCACTGAAACCTGCCCTGGTCTATGACATGAATGCTATGGGTTCCGAAGCCGTACGTTTCCATTCCGGACGGGCCGTATGGGAAATATCCGTTGGTCTGAAGTATCATTTCGGATGCAGTAACGGGAAACACCACTTTACAAAAGTGAGAGCTTACGACCAGCAGGAGGTGGATGTCTTGAACGCAAAAATTAATGAACTTCATACACAGGCCGGTAAAGATGCCGAGGCATTGCAGGAGGCAGTGCGAAAGGTAACGGAACTGGAGGCCGCACTGGACAAATGCCGCAACCAGGAACCAAAAATTGTGAAAGACACCATTGAGAACACTAAAAAGACGCTGGAATCCGTCATAACTTTCCGCCAGGGCAGGACGACAGTTGACAACTCCCAACTCCCGAATGTCGAACGTATCGCTACTTATTTAAAGAACCATAAGGGAGCAAGTGTGCTCATCAAGGGTTATGCCTCTCCTGAGGGAAGCGTGGAAGTTAACGAGCGGATCGCCCGACAAAGAGCGGAGGCCGTGAAAAAAATGCTGGTGGGCAAGTATGGAATTGCAGAAGAACGGATTGTAGCCGAGGGCCAGGGAGTAGGGAACATGTTCGAGGAGCCCGACTGGAACCGGGTAAGCATCTGTACGATCAACGCGGGAACGGAATCCAGTAGCCGTTAAATGCGATCCGGAAAATACCGGAAAGATGCATTCACTTGAACAGAATGTATTAACTATATTTATTCTACACGTAATTTGAAATGCTATGAACAGGTATGTATCTGAAATGATCGGGACAATGATCCTTGTTTTGATGGGATGCGGAAGTGCTATTTTTGCCGGGGATATGCCCGGTGCGGTCACCACCGGGGTGGGTACCCTGGGAGTTGCCATAGCCTTCGGGCTGTCGGTGGTCGCCATGGCATACGCTATTGGCGGAATATCCGGATGCCATATAAATCCGGCGATCACACTGGGCATGTACTGCTCGGGAGGAATGGGGGGCAAGGATGCCCTGTTATACATTATTTTCCAGATAATCGGGGGGATTCTCGGATCAGCCGTACTTTTCATACTGGTATCTACGGGGCCACATGCCGGCCCTACCATGACAGGGAGCAACGGCTTTGCTGAGGGGGAAATGTTGCAGGCCTTTATCGCTGAGGCCGTCTTTACGTTTATTTTCGTTCTTGTGGCGCTGGGAGCCACGGATAAAAAGAAAGGGGCCGGTAAACTGGCGGGCCTGGTCATCGGGCTGACGCTTGTCTTGGTGCATATCGTATGTATTCCCATCACCGGAACATCAGTAAATCCCGCGCGCAGCATAGGACCCGCACTTTTCGAGGGAGGAGGCGCGATCTCACAGCTTTGGCTATTTATAGTCGCTCCACTGACAGGAGGTCTGGCCAGTGCCATAGTGTGGAAAGCCATTTCTCAGCATAGCGACAGACAACGATGAAGGGAAGGTGGATGACCCCGAGACACGTTTCTCTGTTATCCACCTTTGTTTGATACATTATTATCAACAAAAATAAAAAAAGATGTCAAAAAGTAGTTTTTTACTGGATTTTAAGGCGTTTGTCATGCGTGGAAACGTAGTAGACATGGCCGTGGGTGTGATTATTGGCGGTGCCTTCGGGAAAATAATATCTTCAGTGGTGGCAGACATCATCATGCCACCGATAGGGTTGCTGGTAGGCGGAACCAACTTCTCGGAACTGAGATGGGAATTGGAACCCGCCAGGGTAGTTGATGGAGTCGAACAGGCGGCCGTCACGATAAACTATGGAAACTTCATACAGACCATGCTGGATTTTGTGATCATCGCTTTTGCCATTTTCTTGTTCATCCGCCTGCTCTCCAATCTCAGGCGCAAAAAAGAAGAGACACCCTTGCCCCCACCTGTCCCGAGCAACGAGGAAAAGTTACTTTCAGAAATACGTGACTTGCTGAAGAAACAATGACGTTTATTCAAACGGTATGGACGGTATCGGGCAGGAACATATCTGAGGAACAGGCTACTCCTTGGCGGTGGAAATTTTCCTTTGTCCCTGAATGATAAAAATAGTGTGAACATTAAAATTCAGATATGACTAAAGCAGATATTATAAACCGGGTCTCTGAGGAGCTTGGAATCGATCGCAGGACCGTTGGCCTGGTAATCGAGAGTTTCATGAAATGCGTGAAGGATGCACTCGGCAGAGAGAGAATTGTATTCCTGCGCGGATTCGGGACCTTTTCTTTGAAGAAAAGGGCGGCAAAGAAGGCACAGAATATCCAACAGCACACAACCATATGCATCCCGGCTCGCAAGGTCCCTCATTTTAAACCCTCGGAGTCTTTCTTGGTTCTCCGGAAAGAAGATAATCGAAAATAGACTGGGAGTGAATCTACCCCTTCCATTGTCAGGGAGGGGTGGATTTTAATGTGTTTTATGGAAATTTATCAATCATGTTTTACTCCTGTTTTCCAGCCCCGTTCAGATATGGACTACAGGATCATAGATGACCGGACGATCATGTAGATTCCCGGTAAACCTGTAAATAGACTGTTATGCGTGTTTTCAATCTTTTATTGTTGATCTCCATGTTCATTCCCTTTCCGCTGCCCGCTCAGGTGGGCGAACGTTATATAGAGGTAACCGGTACTTCCGAGATAGAGGTAGTTCCTGACAGGATTCATTACGTTATCGAAATAAGGGAGTACTTCGAAGAAGAGTTTGATGGCGTATCCAAACCGGAAGAATATCGGACGAAGGTTCCTCTTACCAGGATAGAGGAGGAATTGAAGCAGGTTTTGAAAATAGTCGGAGTGCCACGGGAGGCAATCCGCACACAGGATGTGGGCGATAATTGGCGTAAGCCGGGACAGGATTTTCTGGTTTCCAAATCATTTGATGTCACGTTACGTGACTTCACACTGATTGATGAAATTTTAAAACGGGTGGACACAAAAGGAATTCATACGATGTATATAGATAAACTGGAACATAGGGATATCCTGTCCTATCACAGGAAGGGCAAGATAGAAGCACTGAAAGCGGCACGGGAAAAGGCGGTTTACCTGCTGGAGGCAATAGGTAAGAGGCCGGGTGAGATCATCCGCATCGTGGAAGGAGGGGATGCTGGAAAAGAGATGTTTGCACAAGGTCATATCTTATCGGTTGCCCCGCCCCCATTCGAGAGAAGCCGCACGATAAAAAAGAGATATTCGATGCTGGTCCGGTTCGGGATCGTGGATCGATGAACCGTTATTATAACAAGTCCCGGAATGGACTTGCAAGAGAAGATAACGGGCATTCGGGTTTGCGGTGAAATATCCGGCCTTTTCTCTGACCGGTAAATAGATTAATAGATTCAACTCACGATAAGATGAAAGATTATTACTTTATTATGAATGCCGGGGTAAAAGCCGGAGGAGAGATCACCCATGCGGTATTAGAAGGGAAAATTGTATCTGCACCGAAAGGATACGATGTCTTCACGGGGATTGAAGCGGCCAGGGAGAAACTGGCTTGCGGGAATATCCGTCAGCAGATGGAAGAATTCGGTATCGAACTTGAGATCGTGCCGGTAAATACTGTTTTTTTACTACGATGAAGGAATATTGCGTTTATTGGTTTGAAAACGGAGAACCGAGGCACGAGGTATTTTCCTGTCTGGACGGGGCGGAGATGTTTTCCTGCATGATAAGAGGACAGGACGGCGTGGAACACGTGGAAATATCCGAGGAAGATATTTCCGCTCCGGAGGAATTCCGGGAAATATGCCCCGGAGATTTCTCTTGAACATATGACATGGATCCGGGGTCCTTTTTTGCCGTAGCCTGGCGGTAAAGGGACCTTATCTGGTTGTAAAATCGGGCAGTGTCAACCATTTTTTCACCGATTAATCGCATACGCAAGATGAAAGCTCCACGGAAAATTTATACATGGACCAGTATCCTGCTTTTCGTGTGCTGTTCCCTTATTTTTCTTTCATGTGAAAAGGAAGAGCTCGGGGAAGCCATGGAAAATCGGAAAACGTTATTCATGTTTCTGCCGTGGTCCACTGACCTGACAGGCTATTTTTACACCAATATCGCGGATATGGAGGCGTGTGTAAGCAGAAGGGGGCTGGAGCATGAAAGAATTCTCGTGTTTATGTCCACGAGCTCTACGGAAGCCACGATGTTTGAGATCATACATTCCAAAGGAAAGTGCGATCGTAAAACGCTGAAAAGGTATGGCACTCCGGGGTTTACTACGGTGGAGGGCATAACGGGGATATTGAACGACGTGCAGGAATTTGCTCCTGCTCCGGTTTACGCTATGATCATAGGTTCCCATGGCATGGGATGGCTTCCTGTGGACGGTACACAGGCGCATTCCCTTTTCCGGATGAAAAAGCATTGGGAGTATCAGGAGCAGCCGCTGACACGCTATTTCGGGGGACTGACCCGGGAGTTCCAAACGGACGTGGGTACCCTGGCCCGGGGGATTGTAGGCGCGGGCGTCAAAATGGAGTATATCCTGTTTGACGATTGCTATGTGTCATCCGTAGAGGTTGCCTATGAACTGAAAGAAGCCACAAGATTTCTTATAGCCTCTACCAGTGAAATGATGGCATACGGAATGCCTTACGCCACTGTGGGGGAGTTCCTGCTGGGAAATCCTGATTACGGATCCCTTTGCGAAGGATTCCACGACTTTTATTCAACCTATGAAATGATGCCCTGCGGGACACTGGCTGTGACAGATTGCTCTGAATTAGATAATATGGCTGCTATCATGAAAAGTATCAATGACAGGTATGTTTTCGATGATTCCCTACAAGGAGAACTCCAGGGACTGGACGGATACACCCCCGTCATCTTTTATGACTTTGCCGATTATGTCCTCACCCTCTGCTCTGACCCTATCCTGACAGCCCGCTTCAGGGAACAGCTGGAGCGGCTTGTTCCCTATAAAACCCATACGGGTAAATTTTATTCCAGGGCCAAAGGGCCCCTTCCCATACATACTTTCTCGGGTATAACGATCTCGGACCCGAGCACCAATCCCATGGCCTTACTGAAAGGTACGACCTCTTGGTACAAGGCCACACACGAATAACCCCGTGGAAAACGGACAGATGAAAATACCCGCATATGACGCAAATATTCCCCTTTCTTCATAAAATTTCCGATAAGTTCGGACAGCATCGAAAATAATTCTACACGTATGTACCATATATAATTTTGCAGTGATATTTTTATTTACAGTTTATTCGGGGTAAAAAGGTCACGAGAAAATCAAAACTTCAATTACTCTCGAACCGGAATGTGACAAATCTACGAACAGGAGGACAAACGAGGATACCTAAGCCGTAAATTGCACGTTTCCAGCATTCATCCCATATCTTTACGTCCGGTTTCAATCGGAACCTTAAAAATATTCACCATTTAATTTTTTCAGATTATGGACGAACAACCGGACAGCAGCCAGCAGTTAATGGACATCCTGCTCGTCATGGACGAGAAAGGCACGCTCCAAGCCGTCAGCGGAGTAAAGGACGGCGAGTTACAGACCAAGAACCCACTGGAGGACAACAACGACCTCCTGCGGGTGGATCGCCACGGCGATATGTTTTCAAATTTCTTTTCCAACCTCTGGAGCCAGTTGAAAGACCCGACCCGCTTCCATTTCTTCCGTGTGCCGGAAGAGGAGGTGCAGCGGGTAGCCGCCGATTTCCGGCAGCGGGAGAGCCGGTCGGTCAAGACAGGTGAGCCGCTCCTCGCACAGTACGAGGTGCAGCCGCCCGTGCAGGCGCAGCAGCAGACCCAAGCCGGGCAGCAGCAACAGCCCGAAGGTGCGCCGCAGCAGTCCGCCGGGCAGACCGAACAGAACCCGCAGTACAAGTATCGCCCGGAGGACATCGACTGGAACAGCCTCGCCGCACTTGGCGTGCAGCGGGAGCAGATCGAGGGCAACGGGATGCTTGACCAGATGCTCCGGGGCTTCCAGACCGACAAGACCGTCCGGGTGCATTTCCACTTCGACGGCATCTCGCACAGCAACGACAGCCAGCTCTCGCTCAAGCCCGGCACGGACGGCAGGCTGACCGTTTGCAGCCACGGCATCCTCGACCCGGAGAAGATGCAGAAGCAGTTCTTCGGCTACGACATCACCGACTCCGACAAGCAGGTGCTCCGGCAGACGGGCAACATGGGGCACCCGGCGACCGTCACCAACCGGGCGGGCGAGCAGGTCGAAGCCCTTGTCAGCCGCAACCTCAAGACCAACGAGCTGGTCGCTTTCCCGCTCTCCAAGGTCAATATCCCGGCGGAGAAGAACGGGCATACCTTCACCCCGGACGAGATAGCCCGGCTCAAACAGGGCGAGGCGGTGGTCTGCCAGTTCCTTTCCAGAGCCAAGGAGGGGGAGCAGCCTAAGGTTTACCCGGCTCCCGTGCAGTTCAGCGCAGCCAAGATGCAGCTCGAATTTCTCTTCGGCGACCGGGGCAGGCTGGCGATGGATGCGTACAAGGCGAACCTGAAACAGACCGCCAATCAGGAGGTGCCGAAGACCTTCCGCAAGCAGGAGCTTACCGAGAAGTCCCGCCTCGAACTCGAAGCCGGGGGAACGGTCAAGGTCTCCGGTCTGGTGGACAAGAAAGGAAAAGCCTACCAAGGCTACATCACATGGAAGCCCGGCGAGAAGCCCGCCTTCATGTTCCCCAAGGACTACAATGCGGCGCTCGAAGAGGGGCGTGTCAAGCCCGCCGTGGAGAACGAGGTGCAGGTGGCGGTCAATTCCGAGGGCAAGACCGTCGAGACGACCCGTAACCTGAAAGAAGCCCTGCAATCCGCACAGCAGCGACCCACCGGGGAACAGAAACAGCAGCAGGAGCGCAAGCAGGAGCAGAAAGAGGAACGGAAACAGTCACAGAAGCAGGAACAGCCCGACAAGCCCAAGCGCAGCCGGGGTGTCCGCCGCTGATTTCCCCCGCCACTCTGTAAATGAATTACACGGTTATCCCGTCCGGACGACGGGATAACTTTTGTCAAACCGTTAAATTTTAAAGAAATATGATTACAGCAGTTATCGCTGAAAAGCCTTCCGTAGCGAAGGATATAGCAAACGTGTTGAATGTCCGAGAGCGGCACGATGGCTACCTCTCAGGTAACGGCTACCTCGTTACCTGGGCGTTCGGCCATCTCGTCCAGCTCGCCATGCCCGAAGCATACGGCTATGCGGGCTTCCGGCGTGAGAACCTGCCCATTCTGCCGCAGGAGTTCAAGTACATCCCCCGCCAGATACGGGAGGGCAAGGAGTACAAGCCCGACCCCGGCGTGCTCAAACAGTTGAAGGTCATCAGGGAGGTTTTCGACCGTTCCGACCGTATCGTCGTGGCGACCGATGCCGGGCGTGAGGGCGAAGCCATTCATCGGTACATCTACAATTACCTTGGCTGCCGCAAGCCCTGCCTGCGCCTCTGGATCTCCTCGCTGACCGACCGTGCCATCCGGGAGGGGCTGGACAACCTCAGACCCGGCAGCGACTACGACAACCTCTACCGTGCCGCCGAAGCCCGTGCCATCGCCGACTGGGAGATTGGGCTGAACGCCACCCAAGCTCTCAGCATCGCCGCCGGGCAGGGCATCTACTCCCTCGGACGGGTGCAGACGCCCACCTTGATGATGATCTGCTCCCGTTATCTGGAGAACAGGGATTTCACCCCGCAGACCTATTTCCGGCTGAAGATCACGGCGGAAAAGGACGGCACGCCCTTCGCCGCCATCTCTGAATTGCGTTACGAAACCCTTCCGGCGGCAAACGCCGCCCTCGCCGCTGTTACCGCAACGGGGACGGTGGAGGTTGCCGACTTGCAGCGCAGGGAGGTGAGCCAAGAACCTCCCTTGCTCTATGACCTGACCGCCTTGCAGAAAGAGGCGAACGGCAGGTACGGCTTCTCGGCGGACAAGACCCTCTCCGTCGCCCAGTCGCTTTACGAGAAGAAGGTGCTGAGCTACCCCCGTACCGGCTCCCGCTACCTCTCGGAGGATGTGTTCGACGAGATACCCGACCGCATCGCCCTGCTGGAGCGGTACCCGGCTTTCGCCGCCCATGCCGCCGCCCTGAAAGGGGCTTCGCTCAACCGCCGCAGCGTGGATGCGGGGAAAGTTACCGACCACCATGCGCTCATCATCACCGAGTGTCTGCCCGGCGAGCTGTCCGCCGACGAGCGCACGGTGTACGACATGGTAGCCGCCCGCCTGCTCGAAGCCTTCTCCGCCCGTTGCCTCAAGGACGCTACCACCGTCTCTTTCACGGCAGGGAACAGCGTGTTCACCGCCAAGGGAACGGTCGTCAGGTCTGCCGGATGGCGTGCCGTGCGGGACGAGCGGGACGAGGACGACGAGGGAACAGCCGCTTTGCCGACTTTGCAGACCGACGAGGCTTTCCCCCTGCAATCGGCGGAGTGTGTGGAGAAACAGACCAAGCCCCGTCCCCTGCACACCGAGAGCAGCCTCCTTTCGGCGATGGAGCATTGCGGCAGGGATTTGCAGGACGACGAGCTGCGGGACAGCCTGAAAGGGAACGGTATCGGCACGCCCGCCACCCGTGCCTCCATCATCGAGACCCTCTTTGCCCGTGACTACGTGCGCCGGGAGAAGAAGAGCCTCGTGCCGACGGACAAGGGGCTTGCCGTGTATCAGATAGTGAAGGACAAGCGCATCGCCGATGTCGAGATGACCGGGCAGTGGGAGACCGCCCTCGCCAAGATCGAGAGCGGGGAGATGAATCCCGACAGCTTCCGCAAGGCCATCGAGGTCTATGCCGCCCAGATTACCGAAGAACTCCTGCAAGTGCAGGTATCGGTGGCGGACGGCGGACATATCCCGTGCCCCAAGTGCCGTTCCGGTCGCATCCTCCTTTACCCGAAGGTCGCCAAGTGCAGCAACGTCGATTGTTCCCTTACCGTCTTCCGCAACAAGGGGGAGAAGCAGCTCACCGACAGCCAGATTACCGACCTCGTGACCAAAGGCAGGACTGCCCTGATCAAAGGATTCAGGAGTAGGGAGGATAAGCCCTTCGATGCATACCTCACTTTCGACAAGGACTTCCGCATCGTATACGGGTTCCCGCCTCGCACGGACAAGTCCAAAGGAAAGGAGCGCAGGCGATGAACGGCATCGGTTGGATCACCGTGGCGGAAGCCGCCCGGCTCTGCAGCACGAACAGCTCTTGATAGACAATGGTAGCCCACAGGAATTCAAGTTTTTATATCCGTAATCCCGGCAATAATCCCTATATTTGCCAATCGGTCACATAGAAAAGGCGGGATTGCTCTTTTCTGTGGCCGGATGGCAACCGTTCCGGGCACAATACCCGAACGGCTTTAATCAACATTCAACAATAGCATAACATGAATTTTGAACAATTAGCAACCATCATAGCCGACACGCACCAACGATTACAACAGAGTGCGGTCAAAGCCGTAAACCAGTGCCAGACCATGCGTAACTGGCTTATCGGTTTTTATATCGTGGAGTTCGAGCAGAACGGAGAAGACCGTGCCAAATATGGGGAATTCTTATTGAAAAACTTGGAACAAAAAGTTAATTTAAAAGGATTGAATATTACATTATTCAAGCGTTCACGAGTCTTCTATATGGTATATCCCCAGTTGGCAACTGTAATAAAAACGATATTGCCTCCAACAGGTGCATCAACGATGCACTTATTGGAAATGCAGGGTCTTGGAAAAAGTGCATCACTGATGCACTTATTACAAAATGCTGAAAACAAACAAGATATAGTTAATACGATAGAGCCTCAGAAACTACTCAGCTCTATTTCTTTTACCCACTTTATCGAACTGGTAAAAATCGACAATCCTATCAAGCGGATGTATTACGAAATGCTCACCATCCAAACCAGGCTTTCTGTCCGTGAACTCAAACGGCAGATAGGAGCGTTGAGTTATGAACGTGTCGGCTTATCCGGCAACATGGAAAATGCACTTGCTGCCATTCAGCAGAAGATTCACCCACAAACTGTAACCGATGCCGTCAAGGATGACTATTTCTTCGAGTTCCTGAACATTCCGCAGCAACGGGCTTCTTTGCTAAAGGAGAAGGAACTCGAAACACTTCTGCTCGACCATTTGCGAGACTTCATTATCGAACTCGGAAACGGCTTCTGTTTCGAAGCCAGACAAAAAAGAATCCTTATCGGTGACGAATTTTATTTCATTGATATGGTCTTCTACCACCGGATTTTGAAATGTCATATTTTGTGCGAATTGAAAGTTGATACTTTCAACCACGCTCATGTGTCACAACTTTATTCATACCTGAATTATTATAAAGCCGAAGTGATGGAGCCGGGCGATAACCCGCCTATCGGCATTTTGCTGGTAACGGACAAAAACGATGCGTTGGTGCGGTACACCACAACCGGATTGGATGAACAGATATTCGTTTCCAAATACCAGTTGCAACTTCCGACTGAACAACAATTAAAAGAGTTGATTTTAAAGACAATCCGGCAATAATAACAAATGCGCAACACATAGTTGCGCATTTGTAGTATTCTAATATTTGTCGTTCCAACTATTTCCGTTATCTTTGCAATCAATAGAACCTGCCAAGCCTCTTTAATAATGCCCAAATCGGCGGGTTGCTTTTTTATTACATCCTCCCGTACACCGTTCGGATTTTCCCGTCCTCCAGCACCTCGCTCGACCGTACAGCCCATATCCTGCCGTCGTTCGGTCCGCACTCCAGCCCCTTCTCACTGTTACCGACCAGCACCGGCACGGTTGTCATCACGATTTCATCTGCCAGCCCGTTGTCCAAGAGTAAAACTCCGGTTTCTCCTCCGTAAGCCACCACCATACCGTCGCCATTCTCCTTTATCCGTTGCAGTTCCGTTACCACATTCCCCCTGACAAAACGTACCCGTTCTGTCTCTGCCAAGTCTATACAGCCGTTCGTCACGACCAAGGTCTCCTTTGCCTCAAGCGGCCAGTCAAGATCATTCAGGTAAATACGCAGGTAAGTTTCCTCGTCAATCAGCACGTAGGCACAGGCGTCCACTACCGCATTGAAACACTTGTCCGCTATGACCGGACAGCCGTCGATGGATTGGTACACGTGCAAGGTAATCTGTTTCATAACAATGTGTTTTTAAGGATTATGCCCGCCTCGCACCAAAAAGAACAGCGTGAACTCACACTATTCCGGAATAGAGGTACTGGCATACCTAAAAAGACAGAATAGGCAAGTCCACGCCGTATAAGCATACAGCATGAACATTGCGCTACACATCTTGTCTTTTTTGAAAAGTGCCAGTTTTCTATTCCAAGACGTTCAGTGAACGTATAATATGTATATCAATCTCCGCCTGTTTCCAAGCCGAGTATGAATCTTCCATGTCACGACAATGACCGTACCCGAAAGTACCGTCTGCTGTCTTCATTTTGACAAAGATAACGAAAAATTGGCGGATAAGCAAACAAAAAACATTGTTTTTCTGGTTCGTGCAGTTTCATACCGTTTTAGAGGTGTACGAACCGCAAACATTGGTGTAATTATGGTGTCAATCAGCGGCAGGCAACAGCAGCTAACAAATACAACAAAAGCACGCTTTTTAGAGCGTGCTTTTTGCTATCTACCGGTCTTATACGCATTGGCGCCGTCTGTGCGGCGGCGTGCAGCGCGTAAGCCGACGGCACGGAACGGTGCGTTGGGCG
>OHNH01000764.1_pt1 | contig 15583 bp, 12 predicted proteins | sample 1569561 | NCBI WGS metagenome assembly OHNH01 (sample SAMEA3879510, study PRJEB24766) | human gut metagenome | biome: human-associated habitat; feature: feces | place: USA | collected 1985/1987
AAGTGCAATTTTTCGAGGAGAAGATAAAAGATCAACAAAATTTCATACGGGTGTCTCGATGGTTTTAGCAACTATTTTTTACTATTATGATGTAAATTTGAGCTCAACTGAATTATTATCAGATATTCGTAGCATTATTAAGAAAAGCCCACTAGGGGATGATACGTATAATGCATCTAGTACTAATATGCGGAATTTAATGAATTACTTGTATAATAAAAACCGCATATTTGATGAAACATATGCATCACTTAGTTTAAAGAAAGAGATTTCAGATGAAATCAAGGAAATTATTTGTAAGTGATAACACCATGATAACAAAATCTCCAAAAACCACACGGACACAGCGGAAAAACTGCATTTTCTGACATAAAATAAACGGGAAATAACCATTTAGCTTCTGCAACACGCCATTCTGATACCGTGAGGGTGGACGTACAGTAGGATCAGGTCGTGTTGCTACAGTTATCGAGTAATTTATAATTGCTTAAAATTAAGGGTTCCCAGTAATGGGAGCCCTTTTTTGATATTATTTTGAAACTATAATGCAATTTTAGTGAAAAAATGGTAAACTGTTATTTGTTATTTTAATAATTTGAAAAGAGGCAGAAGATGAACAACAAAACAACCAGAAACAGTTTACTACTATTAGTGACGGCAGCTGTCTGGGGGGCAGCTTTTGTGGCGCAGACAGTTGGTGGACAGGCGATCGGAGCGTATTCATTTAATTGTATCCGCAGCATTATCGGTGCATTGGTGTTGATTCCGGTTATGAAGTTTTTGGACAAAAAAAATTTATCACCGAAAAGACCAAAGACAAAGGAAGATTACAAACTTTTGATAAAAGGCGGAATCTGCTGTGGAGTGGCACTCTGCATTTCTACGAATTTACAGCAGATTGGAATCCTGATGGGAGCCAGTGCTGGAAAAGCAGGTTTCCTGACAGCAGTTTATATTTTGCTCGTGCCGATCCTAGGTTTATTTTTACATAAAAAATGTGGTATGAATATATGGTTTGCAGTTGCGCTTGCACTGGTGGGACTGTATTTTTTGTGTATGCAGGATAAGAATGGATTTCACCCGGCAGATTTGTTACTTCTTTGCTGTGCGTTTGGGTTTTCTATTCAGATTTTATTTGTCGATTATTTTTCACCGAAGGTGGATGGGGTACGTCTTTCCATGATCCAATTTCTTGTAACCGGGGTGCTGACTTCAGTTCCAATGTTTGTGGTTGATATGCAGCATTCAATCCCAGGGATTGAGGTGTGGGCGCAAGCTTTTTTATCATGGTCGGCATGGGTTCCGATTTTATATGCAGGAATTATGTCCTGTGGGGTTGGATATACATTGCAGATCATTGGTCAGGATGGGCTGAATCCAACAGTGGCATCTCTTATCATGAGTCTGGAAGCCGTGTTTTCAGCCGTGTTTGGATGGCTGATTTTGAATCAGAAACTTAGTACGAAAGAGATATTTGGCTGTTGTCTGATTTTTGCAGCAATTATTCTGGCGCAGCTTCCGGTGAAAGGGAAAAATAGGAGAAAAATGAAAAAAACAAAATATTCTGGTAAACAGAATTTAGCATTAATATTATTGTTTGCCGTATTTCTAGGGTTATTTGCAGATCCATGTGCGATCAATGCAAAGGCGGATCAAAAGAAAAAAGACTATGGTGTATTTTTAAGCATTGATTCGTCTAAGATGCAGAAATTATACGCATACAAACTTGTGGTCATTGATGCACAGTATTTTTCGGCAAAAGAGATACGCACTCTGCATAAGAAAGGTGTAAAAGTTTATACCTACTTAAATGTCGGGTCCATTGAAAAATTTCGTGATTATTATAAAAAATATGAACATCTTACGATTGGGAGTTATGAGAACTGGGAAGAGGAAAAGTGGGTAGATGTTTCCAATAAGAATTGGCAGAAGTTTATCGGAAATTTGTCAAAGAAGCTGTTGAAAAAAGGCGTGGATGGTTTCTTTATTGATAATTGTGACGTTTATGATTACGCAAAGACAAAGCAGAATTTTACAGGGCTTGCAAAGATACTGAAAAATGTTAAGCGCCTTGGAAAAGATGTCGTAATCAATGGTGGGGATGTTTTTGTCACGAAATACAGAAAAACATATGGTTCAGCAAAAGACATTATGACTGCAGTTAATCAGGAATGTGTGTGGAGCAGTATTCAATTTAAAACAGGTTCGTTTGGAAAACAGACCAAAGCAGCGCGCGGATATTTTACTGATTATGTTAAGAAATGTAAAAAGGATGGAATGAAAGTTTATCTGCTGGAATATACAAAAGATAAAAAGCTGATCAGACAGATCAAAGAGTATTGCAGAAAAAATAAATTTCATTATTATATCTCAGATTCGATCGAACTTGATTAGTGCATTTTGCAGCGTGTAAACGATGGATAGAGTCTGGTAAACAAGGCATCGGTTGAAAATTCGGTGCCTTTTTGATATCTTTTGGGTAAAAAGGCTATGGATGTCAGACATGACAGGAAAGGAAAACTATGGAAGCAAAAGAATTAGGAGCATTTATCGCACAGATACGCAAGGAAAATCAAATGACACAGGCACAGCTAGCAGCCTGCCTGAAAGTCACAGACAAAGCTGTCAGCCGTTGGGAGAGGGGAATGGGATTTCCGGATATCCAGACACTAGAACCTTTGGCAGAGAGGCACTGGGCGTTACTTTGACAGAGCTGATGAAATGTCAGAAGATGCAGCAGCAGGAGGTAAGTGTGCAGGATACTGATGCGGTGATCGAGGCGGGCATTGATATCGCAAAATATCAGCAGAAGATGCAGAGAAAAAAGATGATGCAGGGTTTTGGACTGATTGTAGTAGGTGCATTTGTAATTTTTAATGCAGTATATCTGCATGCCAGCGTAACATTCAGTGCGATATTGCCGAATAGCGCAGATGGACCGACTGCAGTATTTTATGCGGGAAAACTTGGTGATGTAAAACCATACATCTGGGGAATGGTCGGTGTAGCTGCGATCGCAGGAGGAATCATCCGAATCATCCGTGGACGGAGATAGAACAGCAGTTACTGCAATTGACAGTGCAGAACAAAATCCTTACAATAAAAAGGTAACATTTATTGATTGTAAGGGGAGGAGTTTTGGAATGGAACAAAAAGAGATGGCAAAAAAGAGGTTAATTATTTATGTGCTTATTGCCTATGGTCTGACCTATCTGATGGGAATTCTGATGTGGTATGGCAGTACAAAGGGTTATGACCTTACGGTATTTCCAACAGCGCAGATGATGTATCCGGCAGCCGGTGTGATCATTGGACTTTTTCTGGCACACAAAGGAGAGAAAATCCTGCCAGCAGGTTTTTTTATTACGGTTCTGGCAACGACGGGTGTCCTGATCGTATTGGCACTTTTATCCGTATTTCTGCCGGTAAATGATTTGAACATTGCAGGGATGACGATGTCCGTTTATAATCTGATTTCCCAGTATATACTTATTATCGGGAGTATCGTGGCACTTGTTTTTCTTGCAGTAGCTGGAAATGAAAAGCGTGCGGCAGCAGGACTGACCAGACAAAACTGGAAAAGTGCTGTGCTCATTGTACTTGCGTTTGTGGGCATTTATATAGTAAGAACTGTAGTGTCTGTAGCGGTACAGGGTGTGTCTGACGGCAGTGGGATGCAGTATGTAAAAGAATGGGCGGCAATGTTTAAAAATCCAATGATGTGGCTGAATATTGCTGCACTTCCGATCAATTATTTCTTCGTGTTTATTGCATTTTTTGGAGAAGAATATGGCTGGAGATATTACCTGCAGCCGGTTTTGCAGAAACGGTTCGGACTTCGTGCAGGTGTGATCATACTTGGCGTTGTATGGGGATTATGGCATATCCCGGATGATCTGTTTTATTATACACAGACATCAGGAATCCAGATGATTTTTGCGCAGCAGATCACATGTATTTCACTTGGAATCTTTTTTGCATATGCCTATATGAAAACGCAGAATATCTGGGTGCCGGTCTGTCTGCACTATCTGAATAACAACCTGATACCGATCATCTCAGGAACGTTTTCTGCAGATGTTCTGGAAAATCAGACGGTAAGCTGGAAGGATCTTCCGGTTGCACTGGTGTTAAATGGATTGTGCTTTGGATTTTTCCTGCTTGCAGATGTATTTAAAAAGAAAGAAGTTCAGGAAGAGGAGTAATTTGAGTAAAAATTTCCTGTAAAAAGCAGATGGTGTCATATGAAAAAGCGCATGTACAGTAAAAACAGATCGTCGGAAAGATGATTTTACGGTATATGCGCTTTTCAGTACATGATAATAAAATGTTCGCGGAGCGTGTATTCTATATTTAAAAGCAACAGCTTCGCGGAAACATTTGGTTAAAACATAATTTTGGATTTATTCTTTAACAGTCTGGCTCCATTTACGATCAGAAGAATCCCGGCGGTGATTCCACCTGCAAGGACACAGATACCAACTGCCAGTGTGGAAGCTCCGGCAGAACCCATTGTCTTATAAATTTTCTCGTCCATCTTATATGCCCCCTTTGTTTGGATTTCTCATATTCCTAATGTATATTATTCTATCATTATTCTCATGAATATACAAACCCAGATTAAAAAATATCTGCTAAAAATTACAGTTTATCAGGTGCCCAGTCACCGAGAACCAGTTCTTTTGCAAAATATCCGGCTTGTTGTTCATTCAGATTTTGAACAAAATCAGCCCGGTCAGAAAGCGGACGGTAGTCAGAGGTGGCAGGAAAACTTGCGTATTCGGCATAATATACTGTGTCATGTGTATTTTCGCGGTTCCAGTCATGAAAACCGGCGGGATGGATATGCGCACCAAGTTCGCAGGAAATCAGGATCGTTTTTGCATAGTCGCGCCATGGCCTGCCAAGATAGACGGAACCGGCAGGACAGTCGGAAAAAATGTAGCCGTATTCCTGACCTTCCGGTGTGGAGGCGGCAGTTACATAACCCTGGATAGGAGGGAGTGTATAATTTTTCTGAACCATATCTGAATTGGAATGACACAGTGCAGATGTATCAGAACCGGAATCATGCAGAGTGGATGTAGTGGAAACTAAATCGGACTGTGCAGATGCTTTTGTGCGCAGCAGGGATTCTAAGGTACAGTGTTCAAAATATGCGGTGGCGCTTCCAAAAATAAAATCAATATCTCCCCTGATAAAGCAGTCCTTGTAATATTGTCTGCCATTGATACGCGGGGCAAACTGTTTTGGACCGATGAAACCGCCAGGCTGTCGTTCTTTTTCGGGAAGCGGCCCGGTAAAAAGTGTGTCCTGATGGCCGAGAAGGCGGCAGGAATCGATCATAAGACGGTCCCCGTCGGCATAGAGAGCGATCGCCTGTCCGTGTGTTGCGGAATCCCCGGAGGCATTTTCGATGGTGAGATGCTGGAGCGTTACATCATGTGTATCGATAAAGAGGGTATAAGTGCGGAATGTACCGCGCTTACTGCCATCTTCCATCAGATCCAGGGCATAATCATCATAGCTGATGACGGTGTGAGCACTGCTTTCGCCCATTCCGCGAAGTGTGATATATGGTTTATTTATGGTTAGTTTTTCATGGTAAATGCCCGGTGCAATTTCAATGATAACAGGTGTTGTGTTATTAGCAGGAATTTGTGCAAGGGCAGAGCCGATGGAGGAAAAATGTTCCGGGTTGTCGGAAACATGAAGTATTTTTTGCATGGGAAAAGCCTTTCTTTGTTTCTTAATATTTTCTGAGGATAGTATAACACAGATATTGCCTGGTTGAAATTGGGAAAGAGGATGATTATAATGGAAAGTAAAATAGGAAAAAAGTACGGTGGGAGGAGATTATGGAACTCAGTTATAAAGAAATCAGAGCACAGATCTGTGATGTGTGCCATAAGATGTGGCAGCTTGGATGGGTTGCGTCGAATGACGGAAATGTGTCGGTAAAACTTTCCGATGGCACATTTTTAGCAACGCCGACCGGCGTGTCAAAAAGTATGGTAACACCGGAAATGATCGTGCATATAAATAAAGCAGGAGAGGTGATCGAAACTGTGGACGGGTACCGCCCGTCGTCCGAAATGCGGATGCATTTCAGATGTTATGAAGAACGCGAAGATGTCGGGGCGGTATTACATGCACATCCTCCGGTTGCAACGGGATTTGCCGTGGCAGACATTCCGCTCGATGAGTATTCCATGATCGAGACTGTGCTCGCACTTGGTTCAGTGCCGATTGCGCCTTATGCGACACCTTCCACAGATGAGGTGCCGGATGCCATTACCCCGTATCTGCAGGAACATGATGCGATCCTGTTAAAAAATCATGGAGCGGTAACAGTTGGAGCCGATGTTTATACGGCGTATTACCGGATGGAAACGTTAGAGCAGTTTGCGAAAATAACACTGACGGCACATCTGCTCGGCGGTGCAAAAGAAATTGACCGGGAAAATATCGACCGGCTTGTGGATCTTAGAAACAATTATTATAAAATGAGTGGAAAACATCCGGGATATAAGAAATATAGTGGTGAGTCGCATTTTGCTTCGAAAAACAGGGAGGATTGCAGATGAGTACAGGCAGACATAAACAGGAACGCGGCGTTGGGCTGCAGCCATTGGATGAGATCAATGGATATCAGGTACGTCCGGGTTTTTATAACAGAGATGGTGCGACAGCAACCACAAGAGGTGTCAGCTTTACGATCCATTCCTTTGGTGCGACGGCATGTTATCTTCTGTTGTTCCGGCCGCAGGAAAAAGAGCCGTATGTGACCCTAAAATATCCGGAGGCTTATCATATTGGAAACACATATTCCATGTTCGTTTTTGGATTGAAAATCGAAGAGTTTGAATATGCGTTCCAGTTGGACGGACCTTATGATGAGAAGAAGGGATTATTATTTAAGAAAGAAAATGTTCTGCTTGATCCGTATGCGAGGGCAGTAACGGGACAGCGTAACTGGGGAGAACGCCCGGAAGGCGGAGCGGATTTTATTTATCACGCAAGGGTTGTGGAAAACAACTTTGACTGGGGAGATATCCGTCCGACGGAGCATCCGTTTGAGGATCTTGTTATTTATGAGATGCATGTGAGGGGATTTACAAAAGATGCATCATCGGGTGTTACACCGGGGGCAGAAGGCACTTATGAGGGACTGCGCCAGAAGATCCCGTATTTGAAGGATCTGGGAGTGAATGCAGTCGAGCTGATGCCGATTTTTGAGTTTGATGAGATGGAAAGCACCAGAGTGGTAGACGGAGAGCGCCTGTATAATTACTGGGGCTATAATACAGTCTGTTTTTTTGCGCCCAATACCAGTTATACCTCGGTGGTGGAACATAACCACGAGGGCGATGAGTTAAAAGAACTGATCTACGAGCTAAAGGAAAATGGAATCGAAGTTATCCTGGATGTTGTATTTAACCACACGGCAGAGGGAAATGAACATGGTCCATGTTTTTCTTTTAAGGGAATTGATAATGATATTTATTATATCCTGACACCGGATGGATACTATTATAATTTCAGTGGCTGTGGCAATGTCATGAACTGTAATCATCCGGCAGTAAGACGTTTTATCATTGACTGTCTGCGATACTGGGTAACGGAGTATCGTGTCGATGGTTTCCGGTTTGATCTGGCATCCATTTTAACCCGCGATGAAAAAGGGACACCGATGGCAGATCCGCCATTGCTTCAGGCGATTGCATGTGATGCCATTCTTGGAAAGGTCAAACTGATCGCGGAGGCATGGGATGCGGGTGGTCTCTATCAGGTTGGAAGTTTTCCGTCATGGAACCGATGGTCAGAATGGAATGGAAGATACCGTGATGATATCCGTCAGTTTTTAAAAGGTACGGATGGTATGGCAGGAACAGCAATCACGCGTATCACCGGTTCAAAAGATCTTTATCCGGAGCACCGCGGAGACAGTGCATCCGTTAATTTTGTCACCTGTCATGATGGATTTACATTGTATGATCTGTATGCCTATAATACGAAGCACAATGAGAAAAACGGCTGGAATAATTCGGATGGTGATAACAACGGAAACAGCTGGAACTGTGGAGCAGAGGGAGAGACAGATGATCCGCAGATCGAAGGACTGCGTCTTAGAATGGTAAAAAATGCATGTGCAACCTTAATGTGCAGCAGGGGACCTGCCATGTTTTATGCGGGAGATGAATTTTGTAATACACAGTTTGGCAATAATAATGCCTACTGCCAGGATAATATCATTTCCTGGCTTGACTGGACCAGACTGGAGAAATATCAGGAGATCCATGATTTCTTCCGGTATATGATCGCATTTCGCGAAAAATATCCGATTTTGCGCCGCTCCACGAAAAAAGCGCTCTGCGGCCTACCGGAGATCAGTATCCACAATGGTTTCCCGTGGAATGGGGGTACGGATTATACCAGTAAACTGATCGGTATCATGTATGCCGGCAGGGATGACGCGGATACCAGGGATGATATCATTTTCTATGGAATGAATGCATACTGGGAAACACTTGTGATGCAGCTTCCGGAACTGCCGAACAATCTGCAGTGGAAAATCTGTGTCAATACAAACATAGAGTATGAGGATGGAAAAGATGTGGAGGCACAGACCGAGTTTTATTATAAAAAAACATTGAAAGTTCCGCCGAGAAGTGTGGTTATTTTAGTGGCAGAATAGTGTGGGACATAAAAATGCGGCGGGTTACAGCCACCCGCCGTCTAATGTAATGATCTGCCCGGTCAGGTATTCATTTCCTGTGGCAAGCTGTACTGCTAGATGGGCAGTCTCCTCCGGCGTTCCAAATCTTCCTGCCGGGATCTCATCTGCAAGTTCTGCGCGTTCTTCTTCGGAAAAACAGGCATTCATCTGCGTATCAATGACACCACAGGCGATCGCGTTGACCTGGATATTGCTCGGTGCAAGTTCTTTTGCAAGTGCTTTTGTAAAGGAATTGATGCCGCCTTTGCATGCGGAATAAGCAACTTCACAGGAGGCACCGGCAATGCCCCAGACGGAAGAGATATTGATGATTTTTCCTTTCTTTTCGTGCACCATATGTGGGATTGCGAGCCGGCTGGTGGAAAAGACGGATGTGAGGTTTGTGGAGACAATGCGGTTCCAGTCATCGATCGACATATCCGTCAGCAGCCCGATATAGGAAATACCGGCATTGTTGATGAGGACATCCACTCCACCGAAGCGTTCTGTGATCTGTTCAAATAATTGTTCGACATATTCAAAGGAAGAAATATCGCCCACGCTGGCGAGCACTTCCGTGTGAAAAGTTTCTTCCAGTTCTTTTTTGAAATTTAAAAGTTCCTGTTCTGATCTGGAACAGGTAATGATCAGCCGGTCACCCTCTGCGGCAAATGCGGATGCAATCGCGCGTCCGATTCCACGGGAGGCACCGGTAACTAGTACGGTTCTATTCATAAAAATCTCCATTCTTGTCCGTTACTGGAACATTTCCAGTTTGTGTTTACGCTATATTTGTATATTTTTTTATGTTCATTCTAATACATAGTATTTTGACTCATTTATGATGCCATTTGCCGTTCGTCAATCATGCAGGCACGTTGACTCACTTGCGCTCATTATATCATGAAGCAATGCTTCATGATCGTGATCTACACTCGCTTCGCTCGGCAGTCTTATTATATCATGAATAAATCAATGAAACAATTTCAATGAAAATCTAAATGAAATTAAAATTGTAGATTTGCAGGGAAACAGCACTGTGTTAGAATTATTGCGTAAAAATAATAGTATTGGAGGACTTATTTTGTGCTATATCAACGAATGATGAAGGAAAAACAAAAAGTGGAGGATCGGATCAATGACTTACAAAGCCAGATTGACGTGCTTCCATCAGGTACATTTTTCTGTACGAGAAATAATAAGTACTATAAGTGGTATTATACCGATAAGGGTAAAACAAAATACATTCCCAAAAGTGAACGAAAACTTGCGGAACAACTGGTAAAACGAAAATATTTAGAGAGCAGGCTGCGAAAATTTAAGCAGGAGGAGAAAAGGATAGATATTTATCTGAAGCAATATAGCTTAGATGAATTTTCTTCATATCATGTAGAGGAACATCCAGAGTTGCAGAAACTTTTGTCAGGAGTCTATGTACCGTTAAAGCAAGAACTGGATGAGTGGGTAAATGCTTCTTACACAAACAATCCGAAAGAACCACAAAAATTGATACATAAAACCATTCCCGGAATTCTGGTCCGGTCAAAATCTGAAGCTTTAATCATAAATGCGTTATTCGAACACAAAATCCCATTTCGTTATGAATGTTTATTACAGATTCAAAATGTTAGTATATATCCGGATTTCACCATCCGTCATCCTGTTACAGGTGAAGTGTATTATTGGGAACATTTTGGAATGATGGATAATGAAAATTATGCTCATAATGTATATTCAAAGTTACAGTTGTAGAATCCTTTAGATTATGAGTATGTAGAACTACTGATTCAATATTATTTTACATGAACAATGTATAGGTATTCAAATGGGCGAAAGGTATATATATCAGAAACCAATAGTCCGAAATTTTATTGAATTATAGTATTTTTCAATCAAAATGGGTGAAAATTAGGTCGAAATACTTAAAATAGTCCATGAAAACGAAAAAACGAGGGCTATTTTGATGTTAAATGAAGAAATTCACCCATTTTGAAAATAAAAGAGGAGGATACATGAAAAAATGGGCAAAATATATGAATGCGGAAAAAAATAACCCAAAACATAAGCAATGAAGTGGGAGAACGGGCGAAATACACGAACGCTGAAAAAAATAGCCCATAACATATAAGACGGCTGCAGATAGTTGGATAAAGAAAACGGGTGGATCTGCTTAATGTAATAAAAGTGTAGCCCATCATGGTATTTAGTATAAACTGATATGAATAGTAATGTGTAAAAAGAAACAGCATGTTTTTACAGGATTAAATTTCATAGAAGGGTAGAATTTAACTCTGCAAGTGAGTTTAAGAGAAAAATTTGAAAAAATATAAAATTAGGTATGGACATTTCCGTAGAGATGTGATAATATAATCAAGCACGATTCAAGACGACTTGATTACGGCGCGTGGCTCAGCTTGGTAGAGCGCTGCGTTCGGGACGCAGAGGTCGCAGGTTCAAATCCTGTCGCGCCGACTATGAGATGGGAAGCCGTCAATCCTTGAGAGATCATGGGTTGGCGGTTTTTCTTTGTTTAAAATATATTCCCTATTTGTCATATCTATGTTATAATAAAAAATGTAACCGCTTACATAACGAGGAAAGAAGGAGGATTTCATAAATGAAGAAAAAAACAAGTCTTAGTGCGAAGCTGATCGCAGCGTTTATGGCTGCGATTCTTGGAAGTGTTTTGATCTGTGCACTTCTGACACACAGTAAAGTAGAGAGCGTGTTAAACAGTAACATGCAGCTTACGAGTGAGCAGACACTAAACAGTGCGATGACAAGTCTGCAGACATATGAGAAAACGATCAGTATACCGGTGGATCTTTTGACGAGAAAAGACAGTATCAAACAGCTTTTGCTTGAGCCGGAAAACTATGATAAATATATTGACAATGTAAACGACGAACTGGTTGCAGCCTGTAAAGTCGTAAATGGTTCGGTGCGTGCCTATTATGCTTTAAATGATGGCAGAACAATCACCGGATGGGTACAATACGAAGCTGACGGTTCAAAGACAGCGATGAACACGGTGGAAAATAAAGACCTTTCCGGGAAAGAATGGTACACCGCATGTCAGGGAAGAAAAGCAAAAGTAAATTCTATTTTCAGCTATATCACTGCGCCGTATGTGGATGAAGAAACCGGGGAGCAGATCATTACGGTATGTCAGGAAGTAAAATATAAAGATGTTGTCCAGGGCGTTGTTGCGATGGATATTGATGCATCTGCACTGGCAGACTATGTGGAAAATATCAGACTTTTAAATACGGGATTTGTTATGCTGGTCGATGAGCAGGGAAATATCGTGGTTGACAGCGAAAGTAATACTTTTGCAGATGGTACAGTTGCTGACCTTGAATTTTTTGCTCCGTTAACAGAAGAATTAGATAAACTCGAAGAACAGAAAGCACAGCTGGAGGAAAATGAAGATCCGGCAGCGGATGATATCGTATTGCAGGCATCTTATACCATGCGTGCAGAGGGAAGGGACTGTGCCATTACGGCGATGACAGACCGCATTACCGGATGGAGACTGCTCGGCTGTATCAGTGATCAGGAAAACCAGAAGAACCTGATCAACATTAACATAGGAACGTTGATGGCCGGTGTGATCGGTCTGATCTTTGGATGTGTGATCGCAGTCCTGACAGCGCTCAGTTTTAACCGCGAGATCAAAAAACTCCAGAATGCGACACATCGTGTGGCGGGCGGTGATTTTTCCGAGAAGATCAAAGTTACCAGAAGCGATGAGTTTGGCGTGCTTGAAACAAATTTTAACGGTATGATGGATGATGTGTCCGGACTGCTCCATGCAGTCGAGGATAAATCAAACCATATTCTTGAAGTTGCAGGAGGCATCTCAGAAGTCGCTGGAAATACAAAAACAACGATCGAGCAGGTAACACAGGCAATCGACAGTGTGGCGCAGGGTGCGGTAAAACAGGCGGAAAGTACACAGGAAGCCAACACGGAAGTAGAGCATTTAAAGAACAGCTTAGATGAGACAAAAGAATATGTTTCCGGCATGAATGGAATGACAGAAAAGGCAAATGAAGTCAGCACCGAGGGAATTGAGAGTGTAAAAGATCTGATTGAAAAATCAGGAAAAACAGCTGAAAAATCAAAAGTTTCGTTAGAGGTTATGAATGAGATGGTTGAGAGTATTGATAAGATTTTTTACATATCGGATACGATCGCAGACATCACATCCCAGACGAACCTGTTGTCGTTAAATGCAAGTATTGAAGCAGCAAGAGCCGGAGAGATGGGAAAAGGTTTTGCAGTTGTTGCAGATGAGATCCGTAAACTGGCGGATGAGTCGAAAGAGTCAACGGATGAGATCAAGAAGATCATCACGGAAATCACGGAAAAATCAAAACTGGTTGAGTCCACGATGCAGGAAAATGAAGTACTGCAGACTGAGCAGCAGGAGGCGATCAACCGCACGGAAGAGATCTTTGGCGAGATTATGAAACAGATCGAAATGTTAGGCTCCGGTATGGAACGTATCAATGCCCTGAATGACACTATGTCTGCCAACAAAGATCTTGTTGTGGATAAGATGGGAACGATCGCATCGGTATCTGAGCAGTCCGCAGCGGCAACCGAGGAAGTCAATGCTTCCACCGAGCAGGTAAATGTTACAATGGAAGAGATCAGCGAACATACCGAGACGCTGCAGGCAATCGCAAAAGACCTGATGGAGACGATCAATCGTTTTAAGCTCGCTTAAGTCATGGAAATGACTTGCAAAACACCTGCTATACGGGTATAATTCTTGACGATAGATTGCATTTGACAATGGGAAAATAAACCGGATAGGGTAAAGCAGGAGGAAGATATGGGAAGAGACGTTATTATTGCATGTGATTTTAACAGCAAAGAAGAAGTGATCAATTTTCTTGGAAAATTCAAAGAGGAAAAACCTTTTGTAAAAATCGGCATGGAGCTGTTTTATGCAGAGGGACCGGAGATCGTCCGCACGATCAAACAGATGGGACACAAGATTTTCCTTGATTTAAAATTACATGACATTCCAAATACCGTTAAAAAAGCAATGTCCGTATTATCAGGACTGGACGTGGATATGTGTAACGTACATGCGGCAGGTACCAAGGCGATGATGCAGGCAGCCATCGAGGGACTCACGAGAGAAGATGGAACAAGACCACTGCTGATCGCAGTCACACAGCTTACTTCCACCAGTGAAGAGGTAATGCAGCAGGAACTGTGGATCGATAAACCGATCGACCAGACTGTTATGCATTATGCTAAGAATACGATGGAAGCCGGATTAGACGGCGTTGTATGTTCTCCGCTTGAAGCAGGAAAAGTACACGAGGTATGTGGAGACAAATTCCTTGCCATTACACCGGGTGTCCGTTTTGCAGACGGCGATGTTGGCGATCAGAAACGTGTGACAACACCGGCAAAGGCAAAAGAACTTGGTTCTGACTATATCGTAGTCGGAAGACCGATTACTCAGGCAGATGATCCGGTAGCAGCATACCGCAGATGTGTAGAAGAATTTGTAGGCTAGTACCAGATGAAAACAGGAAAAGAGAAAGATGAACGGGTCTTTCTCTTTTTTCGGTTAAGAGAGAAATTTGAGACAGATAGGGGATTTCATGGAAAGAAAAGGACTCAGTGGAAGCGCATTAAAAATAATCGCGATCGTAACAATGCTGATCGATCATATTGCGGCAACCGTGATCATTCGTATATTAAAATTCGGAGGCTATAATGACGGCCTTTATCAGCTGTATCGTGTGATGCGGAATATCGGAAGAATTGCGTTTCCGATATTCTGTTTTCTTCTGGTAGAAGGATTTATGCATACAAGAGACCGGGAAAAATATGCACTGCGTCTGGGATGTTTTGCGGCAGTATCTGAGATCCCGTTTGATCTGGCATTCAACGGAAAAGTTTTGGAAGTCGGATATCAGAATGTGTTTTTTACATTATTGCTGGGTCTGCTTACCATGATGGCGTATGATGCGGTGATGAACCAGAGCCGCTGGAGTGTCTGGAAGCGGACGGCATTATCTACGATTGCAATCCTTGCCGGAATGTTTGCGGCAGAGTTTTTATCAACGGATTACGGCGCACTCGGAGTTCTCTGCATCATGGTATTTTACCTGTTCCGGAGAAGCAGAATACAGCAGGTCGTGTTTGGATGTCTGGCATTTGTATGGTGGGAATGGGCAGCAGTGTTTGCATTCGTTCCAATCTTTTATTACAATGGAAAACGTGGCTTTGGAATGAAATATTTCTTTTACGCATTTTATCCGGTGCATCTGCTGATCCTGTATCTGATCGTATATAAAATGGGATATGGATCCGTGCCTGCAATATAGTGAATGCTCATTGGACCGGTATATGGAAAAGGACTTTAGAAAACGGAGGGGATGTTTTCTAAAGTCCTTTTTATATGTAAACCTGCCGGAAAATCTGGCAGGATTGTTTTTTGACGGAACTGACAGAACCCCAACCACCGAGTCGAAACTCAACAGCTCCTTTTGATGTTATTAATGATACGGAATAATTGTGACCATTTCTTGACTGGAAAATGAAGGAAATCTTAAAAACAGATGAGAAATTCATAAAGTCGCATAGGCGGGAAGGGGGAAATGAGGTATAATGTGCGTAAAAGTGGTTAACACAGGGCAGGAAATTTTGTCAGTGAAATCTACTGTGGAATTTTATAATGGAGAAAATTTATGAAAGAGTATCTGGAAAATGTGCGGTGCGTGGCACCGTTGATCCATAATATAACAAACTATGTGACAGCAAATGATGTTGCAAATGTCCTTTTGGCATGCGGGGCAAGTCCGATCATGGCAGATGAGGAGGCAGAGGTAG
>OHNH01000777.1_pt1 | contig 15390 bp, 10 predicted proteins | sample 1569561 | NCBI WGS metagenome assembly OHNH01 (sample SAMEA3879510, study PRJEB24766) | human gut metagenome | biome: human-associated habitat; feature: feces | place: USA | collected 1985/1987
AGACGAGCGTTGGTCGTAGCTTACGGCCAACGCCCGTCGTAGCTTATGTCTGACCCTGGACATTACTTATGTCCGAAGGTGGTCATAACTTGAGGCAAATACGAGGCGATGCTTAGCCCTACTTCCCGAACGCATCCCGAAGGCATCCCGAAGGAGTGCGAACGGTAACGAGGCCGTCAGTTTGTTTTTTGGAATACATTTTATACTGATTGTCATAGGAGTGCGGAACGTTCCGTACTCCTATGGATTTTTGTTGTAAGGATCTTATGCTGATAGTCCTTGTTGTCATAGTCTATTTCCTTGTCCTTTTGTTGTTTAGCCGGCTCACGGCAGGTAAGTCGGACAATGAGACTTTCTTTCGTGCGAATCGCCGTTCGCCTTGGTATATGGTAGCCTTCGGTATGGTCGGGGCTTCGATTTCGGGCATTTCCTTTGTCTCTGTTCCAGGTATGTCGCTCCAGTCGGGCATGACCTATTTGCAGATGTGCCTTGGTTTCATCTTTGGTTATTTTGCCATTGCCTTTGTCCTCCTCCCAGTCTATTATCGTTTGCATCTCACTACCATTTACACCTATCTGCGCGATCGGCTGGGTCGAAGGTCCTACAAGACGGGTGCCTCTTTCTTCCTTCTTTCCAAGATGACGGGTGCTGCCGTCCGTTTCTATGTGGTCTGTATCATCTTGCAGCGATTTGTTTTCGATGCCTATTCCATCCCGTTTCCTCTCACGGTAGTGGTCATGGTCGGACTGATCTGGCTCTACACGCGCAAGGGTGGCATCAAGACGTTGGTTTGGACCGATACCTTCCAGACGTTCTGTCTCCTCTCGGCCTTGGTGCTCATTATCTACAAGGTCATGGGCCATCTCCACTTCTCTCTGACGGATGCTTTCCAGGCGATCGTTTCAGACGAGAGAAGTCGTATTTTTGTCTTTGATGATGTAGCCAATCGTCAATATTTTTGGAAGCAGTTTTTGAGTGGTGTCTTTGTGGCTGTTGTCATGACGGGCTTGGACCAAGACATGATGCAGAAGAATCTCACCTGTCGCACCCTGCGCGAGGCCCAGAAAGATATGTGTACTTATGGCTTCGCTTTCGTCCCTGTCAACCTTCTGTTTCTTTGTTTAGGCATCTTGCTTGCACAACTTGCGCAGCGTCAGGGTGTTATCCTGCCTGAGGCTACCGACGACCTCCTCCCGATGTATGCTGCCACAGGCCAGTTGGGTGTTTCCGTAGTGATCTTTTTCACGATCGGAATTGTAGCAGCGAGTTTCTCCAGCGCCGATAGTGCCATGACGGCGCTCACTACCAGTTGGTGTGTGGATATCATGGAACGACCCAAAGATGAGCGGCTCCGCCATCGTTCTCATGCGGTGGTGGCTTTGCTTTTTGTCCTGTTTATTTTGCTCTTCCGTGTAGTCAATTCCACCAGCGTCATCGACGCCATCTACATCCTTTGTTCCTATACCTATGGTCCCTTGCTCGGCCTCTTTGCCTTTGGTTTATTTACAAAAAGAAAGACCAACGATCGCCTGGCTCCTTTCGTTGCCGTGGCAAGTCCGTTGGTCTGTTTCGTTGTCGATTATAGCTGTTCTAACCTCTTCGACTATCATTTTGGCTATGAGCTATTGATGCTCAACGGTCTCCTCACCTTTCTTGGTCTTTGGCTCATCGGAGCTCGAAGCAAGGGGTAGGGGGATTTGGTCTTCATGCTCTTTCGTCACGTATCTTTGCCAGTAGGCAATGATGAGGGTGGTGAGTGGCAGGGCGATAATCAGACCGAGAAATCCGAGGAGCGCACCCCATACCGATAGCGACAGGAGAAGGATGGCGGGGTTCAGTCCCATGGCCTTGCCCATCACCTTCGGCGTCACCACCATGTCGGTAATAATTTGCACGATGATGAAGACGGCGAGTGCGCTCAGGAAGATGGCCCAGAAGTTCTCACCCGTATCTGCCGCTTTCAGTATGGCCAAGAAGACCGTGGGGATGAGGGCGAAGGAGTGGAGGTAGGGCACCAGGTCGAGGATGCCGATAAGGATTCCCAAACCGATCGCCATCGGAAATCCAATGATCGTAAATCCTATGCAGAACATGATTCCCATGCAGAGTGCTACCAGTCCTTGGCCGCGGATGTAGTTGTTGAGTTCCCGCTCCACGTCGGTAGCCAATTCGTGCCAGAAGGGACGCACCTTCTTGGGGAAGATTCGGATCCAGTTCTCCGTAAGAAACTCATAGTCAAGGAGTATGAAGAACATATAGAGCAGCGTGATACAGCTCGCCACGATACTGATCACGATGCTGGCCGTTTGTCCCAACATGCTGAAAACCTTGGGCATCGTGGTCTTTACGGTCTCCGTGAAGTCCTTGCTACGGAAGAATGAGGCGATCGATTCCTTGTTTTGTGCTATCCAGTCGCGCACCATCTCGCCAATATTGTTGGTATGGGCTGTCTGCTGGATGTAGCGCGTGAAGATACTTCCTAGTTTGTCAAACTGCTCGATCATGGGCGGGATGATCAGATAGGTCACGCCGCCGATAATCGCTGTGACGAAGATAAGTGTGACGATGATGCTCAGCGCGCGGGTAGGCACATGCAACTTATATTGCACAAATTTTACGATAGGGTAGAGCAGGTAGGCCAAAAACCACGCGATGAAGAAGGGCAGCAGTACGCTGCTCAGTTCTTTCACAAACCAAAAGACAGCCAGTATGGCTGCCGCTACGAGTGCCCCGCGGATAAACCGGTCGAAAGTGATTTCTTTTCTCATTTGTTTTCCTCCTTTTCTTCTTCTTTGGCTTTTCGATAACATTCGCGGCAAAGGGGCTCATATTCAGACTGTTCCCCCAGCAGTACGCGCTCGCTATTGTGAGTCAAGCGATGGCTCAAATAGGCCAATGCGCCACATCTCACACAGATGGCGTGAACCTTGGTCACTTCGTCTGCTATGGCACAGAGGTCTGGTATTGGTCCGAATGGTACGCCGAGGTAGTCCATGTCGAGACCCGCCACGATCACACGGATGCCTTGGTTTGCCAGTTGGTCGCAGACCTTCGTGAGGCCCTTGTCGAAAAACTGGGCTTCGTCTATTCCTACCACGTCGAAATCCTGGGCGAGTTTTAGGATACTCTTCGGAGAACTGACGGGAGTAGAGGAGATGGAGTTGTGGTCATGACTCACCACATCGGCTTCCGAGTAGCGGGTGTCAATCGAGGGTTTAAATATCACGATCTTTTGTTTGGCAAAGATGGCACGCTTTAGTCTGCGGATAAGTTCTTCCGTTTTGCCGGAAAACATACTGCCGCAAACCACTTCGATCCTGCCTTGCTTTTTTCTCTCTCCTGTTGTATGGTATGTTGATGCCATGTTCTAAATGCCTGTTTTGGGAGCTTACTTTTTGCACGCTCTTTTTGCCGATATGCAAAGGTACAAAGATTGTGCGAACGAGCAAAAGGAAATGCCTGCTTTTATTCCCTTTCTTGCGAGTTTATATATAATGTACGCGCGTACATTATATAATAAGCTATTTGAAATACCATGATGTCCTTGCTTCTCCTCGTTCTTCTTTGTTTTTCTTCCTTTCCCATCTTGCTCATATTTTGCGAATTTGCGCCCAATCGTCCAACCGCTCGCAAATTCGCAAATTATGAAGCCTTTAAAATCCTCCTTTTCGTCCTTATGCAAGCCTTTGCACGTATTTTTAGGCTTTTTATTCTTCTGCTCCCTTTGGTTCCGTCTTCCCTTGTACGATACTCGGATGGATCCCTGCCTTTTTCCCAGCTTCGTTTCCTTGTTCTCAGTTGAGCACATTTCTTAGATAAGTTTAGCCAAAATCCCACCTCGAAATGTTAAAAATGGCCTAAGTTTGTCCGTATATTTGACTTTTTTAGGTGTGTCAGTTAATTTTTTTATGCCTTTCGTTCCAAGTTCGGGATATAATGGCTATCTTTGTACTTGTGTATTGAAGTAATTCAAATTAATAACTAATATTTGGGGTTTATATGGGTAAAAGACTAGGCTTTGTTTTGGCCTGCTTGCTGTTCTCTATAGGAATAGCCGTAGCTCAGAACACTGTATCCGGAACCGTCTTGGGTGACGATGGTCTTCCAGTAATCGGTGCTACCGTTATGGTGAAAGGCACGAAGACTGGAACTGCCACCGACATTGACGGTAATTTTAGTATCAGTACAACGGAGGCTCATCCTCAGTTGGTCGTCTCCTACGTAGGTATGAAGACCTTGACCGTGAAAGGTGCCTCTAACATGAAAATCACTTTGGAAGCCGACGTTGACAGTCACCAGTTGGGTGAGGTCGTCGTTACGGGTATGCAGAAGATGGACAAGCGTCTGTTTACTGGTGCCGCAACGAAAGTCGATGCAGAGAAGGCTAAGCTCGACGGTGTCGCCGACATCTCTCGTTCGTTGGAGGGTCGCGCAGCCGGTGTGAGTGTGCAGAACGTCTCTGGTACCTTTGGTACGGCACCGAAGATTCGTGTCCGTGGTGCTACTTCTATTTATGGTTCTTCCAAGCCGCTTTGGGTGGTCGATGGTGTCATCATGGAGGATGTGACTGAGGTCGATGCTGACGCTCTTTCCTCTGGTGATGCCGCTACGGTCATTTCCAATGCTATCGCTGGTCTCAACGCCGACGATATCGCCAGCTTCGACATCTTGAAGGACGGTTCGGCCACCTCTATCTACGGTGCCCGCGCTATGGCTGGTGTGATTGTCGTTACCACGAAGCGTGGTAAGGCTGGTAGCGCTCGTATTTCTTATACGGGTGAGTTCACCATGCGCTTGAAGCCGAACTACAACCAGTTCAACATCATGAACTCACAGGAGCAGATGTCTGTCTATCGTGAGATGATGAAGGGTGGCTTCTTCTCTTTCATGAACTCTTATCGCGCCAGCGCAAGCGGTGTCTTCGGTAAGATGTATCACCTTATGAATGAGTACGATGAGACCAACGGTCGCTTCGGTCTTGCCAACACGCAGGAGGCTATGAATGCTTACCTCCGCGAGGCTGAGTATCGCAATACGGACTGGTTCGATGAGTTGTTCTCCAACTCCATCCAGATGAACCACTCTATCAGTATGAGCTCTGGTACGGATAAGGCTCAGTACTATACTTCTTTCTCTTTCTTGGATGACCCGGGATGGACGAAGCGTAGCAACGTGCAGCGTTACACCGCCAACATCAATGCCAACTACAACATTAGCAAGAAGGTGTCTTTGAACATGATTGCTAATGCCAGCTACCGTAAGCAGCAGGCTCCGGGTACCGGCAACCAGTCTACCAACGCCGTGACGGGTGCTGTGTCTCGTGACTTCGATATCAACCCGTATTCTTACGCGTTGAACTCTTCTCGTACGCTCGATCCTAACGAGTATTATGTTCGCAACTACGCTCCGTTCAACATCAAGAACGAGCTCGACAACAACTACATGGACTACGACATCGTTGACCTGAAGTATCAGGCCGAGTTGAAGTACAAGCCCATCTCTAAGGTGGAAATCAGCGTGTTGGGTGCTTACAAGTTCTCTACCACGACGATGGATCACCGTATCAAGGAGAACTCTAACCAGGCTATGGCTTATCGTGCCATGGACGACGCTACCATGCGTGATGCCAACTCTTGGTTGTACCTCGACCCGGATGTGCCCAACAGCCTCCGTCAGACGGTTCTTCCCCGTGGTGGTTTCTTCCGTGAGACCAAGTATAAGATGAACAGCTGGGACTTCCGTGCCACTGCTTCTTATAACGATGTTTACAACGATCGCCACATCCTCAACCTCTATGGTGGTATGGAGGTCAACAACGTTGACCGTAGTTCTACCTACTTCAATGGTGTAGGTATGCAGTATGGCATGGGTATGCTCGGTAGCTACGACTACAAGTACTTCAAGCAGGCTGCTGAGGAGAACTCTATGTACTACTCTTTGAGCAATGGCTATAGCCGCGAGGCTTCTTTCTTCGCTACCGCTACTTACTCTTGGAAGGGTCGTTACACCTTCAACGTCACTGGACGTTATGAGGGTAGCAACCGTCTGGGTAAGGCCCGCAGCGCTCGCTGGTTGCCGACTTGGAACGTCTCAGGTGCTTGGAACATCCATGAGGAGCCTTGGTTCGAAAAGCTTCGTCCCGCTCTCTCTCACGCTACGTTCAAGACTTCTTACTCTTTGACGGGTGATAAGCCTGCTATCACGAACGCAGAGTCTATCTTCCAGAGCTACAACCCGTGGCGTCCGTTCAGCGCAGACAAGGAGTCTGGTATCGGGGTTTACTTTCTCGCCAACCCTGATCTGACTTATGAGAAGAAGCACGAGTTCAACCTCGGTCTCGACCTCGGTTTCCTCGACAACCGCTTGAATGTGGAGCTGGCTTACTATCTCCGTAACAACTACGACTTGATTGGTCCGAAGATCACCACGGGTGAGGGCGGTACCATCATGAAGTACGCCAACGTTGCCTCTATGCGCTCTTATGGTGAGGAGGTCACGATTTCTTCTCGCAATATCGTCACCAAGGACTTCCAGTGGAGCACTGACTTCATCTTCTCTCACACCAAGTCTAAGGTTACGGATCTGCAGTCTCAGAACCGCCTGATCGACATGATCGCTGGCTCTGGTTTCACCTCTAAGGGCTATCCCTACCGTGCGCTCTTCTCCATGGACTTCCAGGGTCTCAACAACCATGGTATTCCTACGTTCATCAACCAGGATGGTAAGTTGGTAACGAGCGACATCGACTTCCAGTCGTACAACCTCGACCACCTCATCTACGAGGGTCCGACGGATCCGACGTTCTCTGGTTCTTTGGGCAACACCTTCTCTTATAAGGGTCTGCACCTGAATGTGTTCATCACCTACGCAGCAGGCAACAAGGTTCGCCTCGATCCGGCTTTCAGCACGGGCTACTCTGACCTCACCGCTATGCCGAAGGAGTTCCAGAACCGTTGGGTTGTGCCTGGTGATGAGAACCGCACCGACATTCCGGCCATCGCCGACTATCGTCAGCTCCAGAGCGACGCTTACCTCGGTTATGCCTACACGGCTTATAACTACTCACACAACCGTATCGCAAAGGGTGACTTCATCCGTATGAAGGAGATCTCCATTGCTTACGATGTTCCTCTGAGCTTGATCAAGCACATTGGTCTCTCTTCCATGAGCTTGAAGTTGCAGGGTACTAACCTCTTCCTTATCTACTCTGATAAGAAGTTGAACGGTCAGGATCCTGAGTTCATGAACTCTGGTGGTGTTGCCGTACCGATGGCACGTCAGTTCACCTTCACGGTTCGTCTTGGAATTTAAACATATCAGCAATCAAGAATATGAAGACAAAATATTTATTTTTAGGTCTTGCCGCTCTGTCGTTGGCATCTTGCGATGATTATCTTGACAAGTTGCCAGATGATCGTGCAACGCTCGACACGAAGGAGAAGATTACTCAGCTGCTCACCTCTGCCTATCCGGCTAACCACATAGCGGTCATGGCTGAGATCAGTTCTGATAATGTCGGCAATAACGGTAACTCTTATGGAGTGGACCAGCTTGTTGACGAGCTCTATCAGTTCAAGGATGTCAAATCTACGGCTGGTAATGACTGCCCGAAAAATGTTTGGAACGGTTATTATAGTTCTGTTGCTACGGCCAACGAGGCTATCAAGGCGATCAAGGAGTATGGCGATTCTGTCGCATTGGCTCCACAGTTGGCCGAGGCTAAGCTCTGCCGCGCCTACTGTATGATGCAGCTTGCCAGCGTTTTCTGTATGGCTTGGAACCCGGAGAAGGCTGACGAGTACCTCGGTCTGGCTTATCCGCTGGAACCGGAGAAGAGCGTCAACGATACCTATAAGCGTGGTACGCTTCGTCAGCTCTATGCCAACATCAACCGTGATATCGAGGAGGCTCTCCCTGCTGTCGATGATGCTATCTACTCTGTGCCTAAGTATCACTGGAACACTAAGGCTGCATACGCTTTCGCTGCTCGTTTCAACTTGTATTATATGAACTACGACAAGGCGATCAACTATGCTTCCCGTGCTTTGGGAACCGATGTGGCTTCACAGCTCTTCGACTTCCCCTCTATCATGCAATCTGGTGCTCAGGATATCTCCAACACCGTGATTCGTAGTGGGTTGAAGTCCAACTTCATGTTGATTACGGCCTACTCTTCTGGTGCCCGTTTCCTCAACATGGGTTTTAACTCTCGCTACGCTCACAACAGTATGGTGGCTTCTTATGACACGTATTGGGCACGAGCTCCGTGGGGTCAGGGATCTTCTGACAATACGCTGTACTATTCTACGAAGATCTATGGTACTTCTGCTTGCGCTGCTTTCCCGACGATGTGGGAGCACTTCGAGGTGACGGACCGTATCAACCAGACGGGTTTTGCTCACATCGTGGACCACGCGTTCACGGGTGATGAGACGCTCTTGGTTCGTGCCGAGGCTTATGCCCTGAAGAACGATACTGCCAACGCGCTGAAGGATATGAACATGTGGATGGTCAGCCACTGCAAAGAGAAGGAAGGTTCCACGATCCGTCCTACTCTGACGACGGCCGTGGTCGATACGTTCTTCACTAACATGGACTACCAGCCCGCAGTTCTCGATGGTCCTCGTGACTATTCTATCCGTAAGCAGTTGCACCCGCAGGGCTTCACCCTTCAGCAGCCTTACACCACTTCTTATGGTGTCGAGGTCAACACGCAGGAGAACCTGATTCTTCTCATTCTCCACATGCGTCGTCTGGATACGCTCTTCCAGGGTCTCCGCTTCTACGATCTGAAGCGCTATGGTATGGAATATACGCATGAGATCTCCGGAGGTGAAAGTATTACGTTCAAGGCCGGTGACTTGAGAGGTGCTATCCAGTTGCCTCAGGATGTCATTAGCGCTGGTCAGACAGCTAACCCCCGTTGAATTTAAATAGCATCTATCAATGAAAAGAATATATTTATTCGCCTCTCTCCTGCTTTGCAGCATGGGCTTCGTGCTCACTGGTTGCAGCGACGATGACTTGAGCTCTACGTCAGTTTTCGCAGGTGATACTATCAAGGCCAATGGTGAGTTTGACAAGTGGCTTACCAAGAACTATCTGGAGACGTACAACATCGATTTCCAGTATCGTTACAACGATAAGCTCACGGATCAGGTCTATAACGTCATTCCGGCCGATGTTGAAAAGTCCAAGGCACTGGCTATCCTCGTGAAGCACATGTGGCTCGACGCTTATTCTGAAGTCTTCGACTCCATCTATAAGCGCGAGGATCCCGCTACCTATTATGAGGGCAAGGGTCGCAACTTCCTCAAGAAGTACTCCCCGCGTCAGATGCAGCTCATCGGTTCCAACGAGTACAGTCCCAACGAAACTATCATTTTGGGTACTGCTGAGGGTGGTTTGAAGATTATGCTCTACGGTGTCAACCGTTTGGATATCGATAACCCCAGTATCAATGTTGAGAATCCTTATGCTAATCCTAGTGAGGTGCCCATTGACATGAACAGATGGTTCTTCCACACGATGCACCATGAGTTCTGCCACATCTTGACCCAGCAGAAGAACTACAGCACCGACTACCAGACCATCACCGGTGGATCTTACCACTCTCAGGACTGGGGCAACCTCGAGGATACGGCGGTGGTTAAGGAAGGTTTCGTAACCGCCTATGCTTCTTCTGAGTACAATGAGGACTTCGCCGAGATGTATGCCACGTATGTTACGATGACCCCGTCTGCATGGGATATGATTCTTGCAAAGGCTGGCCCCGAGGGTTCCGCCCTCCTGCAGACCAAGCTCGCTGCCGTTCGTGCTTACTTCAGCGAAAGCTGGAATATCGACATCGATGAGATGCGTGCTGTTTTGCTGCGCCGCTCTTCGGAGGCAATTCGCTTGAATCTTCGTGATTTAAATCAGAATTAAAAGCAACGCTTAAGGTTATTTAGAAATGAGAAAGATTAGTTATTTATTCGCACTGCTGGTTTCATTCATAGCGTTCAACGCTTGTACCAGCGACGTGGACAATTATTTTCCTGAGAGTGCCCCTGAGCGTGCTTCTAAGACCGTAGCCGAGGTCAAGAAGACCCTCCAGGAAGCATCCAACGGATGGCGCATGGAGTACTATGGTGATGTCATCTATGGTGGCTACAATGTGCTCTGCAAGTTCCAGGGTGACTCGGTTCTGATTGCTTCTGAGAAGGCTGGTAAGAACCATGAGGCTGGTCTCGATGCTTCTGGCAACTTGATTACGGAGTCTTCATTGGCTCACTTCACTGTCAACCAGTCTATGGGTGTCGTTGTCTCTTTCGATACTTATAACAAGCTGTTCCACTACTTTGCTGATCCGAAGAATGATGACTACGGTAAGGCTGGTACTGGTTTCGGAGGCGACTTCGAGTTCCGCGTGCTCAAGTGTACTTCCGATACGATCGTTCTTCAGGGTCTGAAGCATGGTGATCGCATCTACATGCTCCCGATGAAGGCTGATAAGGACTGGGCTACCTACCTTCAGGAAGTAGAGGATGTGAAGAAATTCATGGCTTCCAGCTCTTACACACTTCTCGCTGGAAATGATACCCTGGCTGAGGGTGCTCAGTATGGCGACTACCACAGTTTGATCTTCCAGTATCCCGATTCTACGGGTGAGGTGAAGCGCTTTGCTTACCCGTACATCGTTACTCCGGAGGGCTATAAGTTCTATCAGGAGGTTGAGATCGGTGGCAAGAAGTTCACCAATTTCTCCAAGGATTTCAACGATCCTACTGATGAGCGTTTCTACCCGCAGGGTGATACTAGTATCTGCCTTGAGACGGTTGTACCTCCTGTTGTTGATGCCTTCAAGAAGGGCCAGTGGTTTATCGATGGTAGCAAGGTTGGTCTCTACGCTGAGGGTGCTTGGAACGACTTTATGGAAGCTATTAAGACGGCAGCCAACGGTAAGGAGGCTATTCTCTACTGGGCCATGATCGGTAATTACAATGGTAAGTTCGGTTTCCACGCTATGTTGAGCAGCGACTATCTCTATGTTGAGCTCACCCCTCGCGATCCGAATGAGGCTGGCGACGAGATGGCATTGCAGTTCAATCGTAATTCGCCCACCAATAAGGCCGCTCAGGTATTCATGAAGAGCTACAAGCTCACCCCGGTCCTGAAGACCTTCTCCGCTCTGAACAACAAGCTTCGTCTCAAGTTCGAGACTGATAATGCACGTAAGCCGACTTATATGAAGCTGATCCAGGTTGATCATCCTGAGAATGTTCTCGAGCTCACCGCTACACAGGTCATGTATCCGTTCGGCGGTTCCAAGCAGTAATAAACTCTTTTATCTCCCCCTGCCTTTCTTCAGGCAGGGGGGAGATATAACTTATTGATCATTATTTTTTTAATTAATTAAAAAGTTTTCAAAACAATGAAGAAGTTTTTACTTGTATCATGTGCTTTAGCAGCTTGTATGGGCGCTTCTGCACAGAAACTCCAGAAGGCTCCAGTTTCATTCAATGAGTTGAAGCTGAGCAATCTCACTGCAGCAAAGTTTGCAGGCGTTACCAAAAAGGCACCAGCTGCAAAGAAAGTTGACGTCAAGAATTTTATTGGTCTTTTTGTCAATAATGCGTGGGATGAGAAAAATGAAATCAATACTTCTACGATTGACACAATGTACACTGCTAATGCTGCTGATGAAGCTGGCAATACTTTGAATGTCAAGTGGACTGTCGCTGGTAACCTGTTAGGCTATGTTTACGGATATTTGGATGAGAAGACAAATTCTTTTATCGTACCGCAACAGTACACCAATGATGGTGCTGCGATTGACTTAGGTGCTCCTGCTGGTCAATCTCCTGTGTTGTTCACAGGTGTAAGTACCAATGATAGATTCTGCAATTTTGTTGCTTCTTATAATCCCGAGACAGGACAGATTGTTCCGAATGATACCGTCGCTGGTTATTATTTCATTATTACCGAGGGAGATTACAAGAATGCCTGGGTATTACGCAATGTCTCTCCGACTATTGCACGTGCCAATGCTGTCGAGACTGGATACATCACTGGCAAGAACGACGAAGGCAAGGATGATTGGTTGGAATTCGAGCAGCCCGTTTGGTTGGATTACAGCGCAGCTTCTGACGGTGTTGTAGATATTTACAACAAGCTTCTTGCATTACGCGCAAATATTGGTTGCAAACTCTCTGTAGATGTGGACGGAGAAAGTGCTTCTATGGCAACTGGCCAGCCTATGAGCTACATTTCTGACGAGACAAAACACGAAACTTACGGCAAATATATCTTACTTCGTGGTGTGGCCGTTTCTGATAAAGGAATTAGTGTAGATATGAACATGCCTACTATCGAAGGTGGTTCTTACGTCGATGGTGAGGTTGCTTTCCGTGAGGTCTATTTCCGTGGCTTCTCCAATATTGATTCTAAGAAAACTGGATATGGTACCGAATTTTTCTGTAATTGTACCTATACACCGACTACCACGGGTATTGCTGGTGTAACTGTAAAGACCACCAAGCCTGCTGACAACCGTATCTTCAACCTCGCTGGCCAGCAGGTTGGCAAGGACTACAAGGGTATTGTCATCCAGAATGGTGTGAAGAAGCTTCAGAAGTAATTTTTACTTTTAGATACACACTTTCTTTTTTGAGAGGTGCGGCCTGTGTAGGTCGCACCTCTTTCGATTTCAGTAATAATTTAACTAAAAATTCTTTGACATTATTTCTCAGCCTTTTCATCTATCTTCCCCGCTCCGTTGCCCTTTTTCTTTGCAACTTAGCTCTTTTCCCTTTTTTCGGTCCAATAGGCTCTTTTCCCTTCTTTTGCCTTTAATTCCCCTCTTTTTATGAAGTTAACTTCAATGCCCTACGAAGTTAACTTCATCCACGAACGCACTTAATATGCCTTATTTAACCTTTTCTGTGTCCTTCCAGCTTGTGTCTTCGTCTCTATTTTCAACCCCTATGCATTTTCTAAAGAGCCTTTAACATTAATTGTTCCCCACATTCTTTGTTGGCAATATTTTTTTTACTAACTTTGTCGCCATAAATAATCAATTGAAAAATATTTTTTGACGAATGAAAAAAGCTTGCTTACTTTCTCTCTCGTTGTTGGCCATGTCCTTGGGTGCACATGCTGTTCCTGCCAAGCGTATGGTTTACACGATGAAGCAAAGTGATGGTACGACCATCCAGGTCTATAAGCATGGCGAAAGCTATTGTGCTTATTACACCACCCTCGACGGGAAGGTGCTGTATTCCAACCCCGATATCAACTACGATTTGTGCTACGCCACGGTCGTTGATGGTAAGTTTGTCCCGACCAGCATCGTCGCTCACGATATTGCTGAGCGTACACAGGCAGAGATCGAATACCTTTCTACCTGCACCATTAACGCCGCTTCTCCTGAGGTTCTCGATTTGAGAGAAGGCAATGAGGGTCCCCGCCGCGTCCACTATGCCTCTACCGCTGATGGTATAGGTAAGTATGGTACGAGTGCCTTGGGCGCTGTCAAAAGTATTGGTAATACCAAGATCCCTGTGATCTTGGTCAACTATGCAGATGTCAAACTCCAGGAAAATTCCACTATTGAGCTCTACCAGCGCATCATGACCGAGGAAGGTTATTCGGACCTGTATGGTAGTGTTGGCTCGGTCCGCGACTATTTCGTCCAGAATAGCTACGGTATGTTCAACCCTGACTTCGAGGTTGTCGCAACCGTCAATTTGAGCAAGGATCGTTCTTACTACGGTGCTAACCGTGGTGGCAGCAACGGTGGCGACATCCGTGCCGAGGATATGGTAATCGAGGCCGTAGAGCTTGCAGCTAAGCAGGGTGTCGATTTCTCTAAGTTTACCAATGCCGAAGGCAAGGTGGAGAACGTTATTGTCATCTATGCTGGTCAGGGCGAGGCCTCTGGCGGTTCACCTGAGACCATTTGGCCGCATGAGTACGACTTTGAGAAGACCATCAATGGTATCCAGTTCAATTCCTATTTCGTCGGTAACGAGCTCAATTCACAGAACCGTACGGATGGTATCGGTACCCTCGTCCACGAGTTCAGCCACGCTTTGGGTCTCCCCGACCTTTATGTGACCAACTATAGCTATAGCGGCGACAATGCCTTCGGTATGTACTCTATCATGGATAGCGGTCCCTACGCTGGCAATGGCTACCGTCCCGTGGGTTACACCGCCTATGAGAAGAGTTATTTGGGCTGGCTGGAAATACCGACTATCAGTGACGAACAGGCTGTCACGCTGACCGATCCGAACACCTCTTCTACTGGTTTCGCCGTCCGTATCAACAACCCCTATAGCGTCTCTGAGTATTTCATCATCGAGAACCGCCAGCCGGGCAACTGGTTCCTCACCAACAACCCCGGTGGTGTGATGGAAAGCCACATCGCTTACAACCGTAACCAGTGGCAATTCAATACCCTCAACAATGAGAAGAAAAAGAAGCGCTGCCACTGTATTACTGCCGATCAGAGCGAGATCAACTATAGCGTCAATTCTTCACAGCTTTACGGCAACAATGTGAATAACATCACGCGCTTCCCGCTCTACTCTGGCGTCAACCTTGATGACAGTGAGATCTATCGCGTGCTCTTGCACGAGGACGGTACTGCCACGTTCAACTTCCGCCAGCGTACCATCGATGGTGAGTATAAGCCCACCACAGGTCAGTACTACTCACTCGTTCGTTCGGTCGATGAGTTGGCGACGGGTGACTCCGTGATTGTCGTCAATGGCAACAATACGCTCTCTGTAGGTACGACCTTCCGTGATGGCCTTGGCAAGGTGGCTGCCGTCAACGTTGCCCAGGACGGATTGGTTATCGCCAATGGTGACGTCCAGGCTTTCACTGTTCGTAAGAACACGACTAGCTGGGCCCTCAAGGTTGGCAATAGTTATCTGGCTATCAGCCGTGATGGTCTGACCACGACCTCTTCGCTCACCAACGGTCGTTTTGATTTGGCTATCAATAATGGCGAGGCTTCTATCAGCTTCACCGCCAACTATGCCAATCATCTCTTGAGCATCGACGATCAGAACTACCTCACCTCTGTTGTGAGCAGCAACCCCAGTGCGCTCCGTATCTATAAGTTGAATACTGCAGCCGGTATCGAAGGCACTACGGTGGCTCCGGAGCAGCAGTCTGCTGAGAAGGTGGTCTATAACCTCCAGGGACAGCGTGTCAACAGCAATGGCAAGCTCCCGAAGGGTATTTATATCATCAACGGCAAGAAGACGGTTGTGAGATAATCACTCGTCCCTCGCTATATACTATCAAGGCGGAATCCCATGGGGGTTCCGCCTTGATGCTTCTTAACTCAACTTTCGCATGTAAGCTCCACACGCCCTGAAAGGGCAGTAGCTCCTAGCC
>OHNH01000783.1_pt1 | contig 15303 bp, 10 predicted proteins | sample 1569561 | NCBI WGS metagenome assembly OHNH01 (sample SAMEA3879510, study PRJEB24766) | human gut metagenome | biome: human-associated habitat; feature: feces | place: USA | collected 1985/1987
GTGCAGCTTTCTCCACAGGTCATGGCGCTGCGAAAGCTTTCGAACAAAAGGGCGAAGATACAAGAGTGGTTGGTGTCATGGGTGACTCCACATTCTTCCATACAGGTATCAACTCCCTGACAGAATGTCTGTACAACAATTCCAAGACTGTCAGCGTTATTCTGGACAACAGAATTACTGGTATGACAGGTCATCAGGAAAACCCCGGTTCCGGCAAACACGCAGACGGCAGTGATGCAACAGCAATTGACATTGAAACCGTATGTAGAGCACTGGGTGCAAAAAATATCAGAACCATCGACCCCAACAATCTGACACTCATGAGAGAAACACTGGATTGGGCTCTTGGTCTAGATGAACCTTCTGTAATCATCACAAAATGGCCTTGCGTTCTGAAGAAATTCAGCGAAGACGATAAAGCGAAATTCCCTACAGCATACAAGACAAAAGACGTTGTAGACACAGATAAATGTATTGGCTGTAAGCTGTGCCTGAAGACAGGCTGTCCCGCTCTTTACATTGACAGAGAAACCAAAAAAGCTGGTATCGATTCTCTGCAGTGTGTAGGCTGCGGCGTATGTGAACAGGTATGTCCGAAACAGGCAATCGGAAAGGAGCGCTAAGAAGATGAGTGATAAAAAAACAAAAAACTATTGACGAATGTATAAGGTGGTGGTAGATTATAGTTAGATTTAGCGCTAAACTAATTTGAACGAAAAAGAGGATATTGAATTAAGAAAGTGAGGATTTCTATGAAGAAGAAACTTATTGCAACAGTTATGGCAGCTACAATGGCAGTGACAGCGCTTACAGGCTGTGGCAGCTCATCGGCTTCATCAGCTAAAAAGGACATAAAGGTACCAACAAAGCCATTTGGCGATACGGTGAAGTATGACCCTTCGGTTGAGATTAATGATGGAAAGGATATCTCAATTGACCTGTGGGAGTGGGGAAGCGATGAATTATTTCAGAAGGTTATTGACAGATACACAGCTATTCATCCTAATGTAACTATAAACCTGGTGGATAATCCATGGGAAGATTACTGGACAAAGCTTCCTCTGGCACTCGATGGTGAGGACGGACCGGCACTCTTCGATGTACATAACAGCTATCATGAGAATCTTATCAACTATATGGCTCCGCTTGATATTCCTGTTGAGGATTTGGAGCAGGACTTCAATGGAGTGAGCGCTCATGTGATTGATGGTAAGGTTTATTACATTGATTACGGAATGATGACAGGCTCTGTTTATTACAACAAGGAGATGTGGAAGGAAGCCGGACTAACAGATGATGATATTCCAAAGACCTGGGATGAAATGATTGAGGTGGCAAAGAAGCTTACCATCAAGGACGGAGACAAGATAGTCCAGGCCGGACTCAATTTCAATAATGATTTCCACCAGAATTACCTGCTTGGTCTTAATTATCAGCTTGGTGAGAACCTCTTTAAGGAGGATGGAAAGACACCTAATGTCAATTCAGATGCCATGAAGAAGGTAATGCAGATGCTTGTTGATATGTACGACAAGGATCAGATTGGTTCAAAGGATTTTGGCGAGAACTGCGCAGACAGCTTTGGACAGGGACAGTCGGCAATGGTTATTCAGTGGGGACATTATTACAATACACTTAAGACCACATGGAGCGATATAGATTTTGGCGTATTTGAAATTCCTACATTTGACGGAAATCCATATGCATACAATAGATATAACGGTGAGTCAACATTCGGTGTAAACAAAAAAGCACCAAAGGATCAGCAGGCAGTTGCACAGGATTTTGTAAAGTTTTTCCTCTGCGATGATGAGTCTCAGGTAGATTTCAATCTTGCTATGAGTACCTTCCCTGCAAAGAAATCCCTTGCAGACAATGAGGAAATACTTAAAAACCCATCGCTTAAGGTACTTGCAGAGCACATTGACCACTACATCTGGCCGGGTCCGATGCCTTCATGTGTTGAGGAGGATATGAAAAAGGCCGGAGAGGATATATTCTACAATGGAGTAGATATTGATACGGCTTTAGACAAGGCACAGGCTGATATTATAAAGGATATGAAGAGCAGTTCATTCCAATCAGTCGAGAATCTATATGAGTTTGCAAAATAACATGTAGAGATTCACTACGGAGGATTATTAATGTTTAAAAAATCACATCCATTACAAAGTAAGAGTGAAATAATTTTAAGAAACATAGTTGTTGTAGCTATGGTAGCTTTCTTTACAATATTTTTGATAATACCAATCGGTATAGCATTTGCAGGAAGCTTTCATGAGTGGAACCCGTTAAGCGGAACATACAAGTTTTTAGGTCTGGAAAATTATAAGCAGGTGTTCACGAGCAAATTGTTCGGTAAATCAATGTTCAATACCGTAATTTTTTCGGTAGTTGTAATTGTTTTCAGAGTTGGTCTGGGACTGGGAATCGCGTATGCTATTTATTCAACGCTTATAAAGCATAAGAGTTTTTTCAGGGCAGTTTACTATATGCCTGTAGTAACGCCTATGGTTGCAGTGGCATTTGTATGGAAGTTCATGTACAATCCACAGATCGGAACCATCAACAAAATATTCGGGCTCGATATCAACTGGCTGATGAATCCCAAAACTGCTCTGATTGCAGTAATGATAATGACCATCTGGAAGGATTTTGGATATGCGGTTGTCATGTATATGGCAGGCCTGTACTCACTTCCGGCAGATGTCATGGAGGCAGCACAGGTTGACGGAGCGAGTGGCTGGCAGAAATTCAGATACATTACATTGCCGTTGCTTAAGCCTATGACACTTTTTGTAGTCATTACATCAATTATTTCGTATATCCAGGCATATGTTCAGATACTCATCATGACAGAGGGTGGACCGGGAACATCAACATATCTGGCTTCTTACATTATTTACGATGAGGCCTTTGTCAAATACAACTTTGGATATGCATCAGCACTTTCATTTGTGCTTTTTGTGATTACCGCAGTGCTTACCGTGCTTTCTTTCAAAGTATCGGGCAAGGAAGAGTAGGAGGAAAATATCATGAGAAAAAAAGTAAGCAGTATAGTTTTAAATGTATTCCTTCTATTATTGGGCATTGTTACAGTTTATCCGTTTATATGGATGCTATGCTCATCATTTAAGCAGAATAAGGAAATAATGGCGTTGCAGCAACATCTGCTTCCACAAGAGTTTACAATAGACAATTACATCAGCATGAATTCGCATTTCAATTTCATGAGGTTTTTTGGAAACAGTTTGTTTATCACGATTGTTGTAACCCTGCTTGTGGTATACACCAGTACAATCTGTGGTTTTGTATTAAGCAAATATAAGTTTAAGGGCAGAAATATCCTATTTGGCTTTGTATTGGCTACTATGATGATTCCATGGTGTGTAACAATTATTCCAAAATACACTATGATTCAGAAATTCGGATGGATGGACAGCTATAAGGCACTTATTATTCCGGCTATGTTCAGCGGATTTGGAATATTTATGATGAAGCAGCACATTGAGACCATCCCGGATGAGATTATTGAAGCTGCCAGAATGGATGGCGCTAATGAGTTTTATATCTTTCACAGGATTATATTTCCGATGGCAAAAAACGGAATTTCAAGTATAGCTATTTTTCAGTTCCTGTGGACATGGGAAGACTATCTGTGGCCTTATCTTGTAATCAATACCAAGGAAAAGCAGCTATTGGCAGTTGGTCTTAAGATGTTTAACGGACAGTATTCAACAGATTATGGCGCACTTTTTGCGGCAACGGCAATATCTATCATACCTGTTTTACTGATATATCTGTTCTTCCAGAAGCAGTTTATCGCAGGAATTGCGGCATCGGCTGTCAAGGGATAGCGTAATTTATATGAGAGGGAGTATTTCATGCAGGAAATATACAGAGTAAAGACAAGTCCGGTGGCATTATCGGACAATATGATAATAGGTGAAAAATACAGGATTACAGTTCTGACAGAAGCCCTTGTCCGTCTGGAATACAGTGAAGATGGCGTATTCGAGGATAGGGCAACACAGACAGTATTGTTCAGGGATTTTCCAAAGACCGGCTATCATGTGGTGCGTAACGCTGATGGAATTGAGGTTCATACATCAATGCTGCACCTGATATATAATGAGAAGGAGTTCTCATCACACGGACTGAGTATACAGATTAAGGGAAACCTGAGCGCATATCACAGCATCTGGCATTATGGCGAGAAGGTGCATGATTTGCAGGGTACAGCGCGTACACTTGATGACGTAAACGGAGAGGTTGAGCTTGGACACGGTGTCGTTTCACGCTTTGGATATTCAATTCTTGATGACAGTAAATCACAGATTTTACTTGACGATGGATGGATTGAGCCAAGAAAAAAAGGTGTGTCTGATTTGTATTTCTTTGGATATGGACATGATTATAAACAGGCGCTCAATGATTTTTACAGGCTTTGCGGCAAGACTCCGATGCTTCCGCGATATGCATTGGGAAACTGGTGGAGCAGATATTATAAATATTCAGAAGAAAGCTATATGGAGCTGATGGACAAATTCGATGAAAAGAATATCCCATTCACGGTAGCTGTAATAGATATGGACTGGCATCAGGTTGATGTGGACCCTAAATACGGAAGCGGCTGGACAGGATATACTTGGAACAAAAAGCTTTTCCCGGATCCGAAGCGCTTTCTTGGAAAGCTCCATGACAGAGGAATGCATACTACCCTGAACGTACACCCTGCGGATGGTGTGCAGGGCTGTGAAGAAATGTATGTTGATATGGCAAAGGAAATGGGCGTGGACTATGAAAATGAGGACCCGGTTGTATGTGATCCGGCAAGCCCAAAGTTTATGGATGCATATTTTAAGTATCTTCATCATCCGAGAGAGGCTGAAGGTGTGGATTTCTGGTGGATTGACTGGCAGCAGGGCAGCAACTGCAAGGTTGAAGGATTGGATCCGCTATGGATTTTTAATCATTTTCATTATCTCGATAATAAAAGAGACGGCAGGCGTCCAATGACATTTTCACGCTATGCAGGTCCGGGAAGCCATAGATATCCGATTGGATTTTCGGGAGATACACATATTACATGGGAGTCGCTTGATTTTCAACCGTATTTTACAACGACAGCGACAAACATCGGATATGGATGGTGGAGCCATGATATTGGCGGACATATGCTTGGCTACAAGGATGATGAGCTGACAGCCAGATGGACACAATACGGTATATTCTCTCCGATAATGCGTCTGCACAGCTCATGCAGCGAATTTAACGGCAAGGAGCCGTGGCGATTTAAAAAAGAGACTGAGGAAGCGATGGAGGCAGCGCTCAGACAGAGGCATTGTATGATTCCGTATCTGTATACTATGAACTATCGCAGCTATGCCGAGAATATGCCGCTGATTGAGCCTATGTATTATGAGTATCCTGAAAATGCAGAGGCTTATGAGGTAAAGAATCAGTATTTCTTTGGCAGCCAGCTTATGGTAGCACCTGTTACAACTCCACGTATTAAGGGACTTAATGTGGCAAAAACCAAAGTATGGTTCCCAGAGGGCATCTGGTATGATATCTATACAGGCATGCGCTATGATGGTGGAAGAATGCTGGAGGTTTACAGGGATTTGAGCAGCATACCTGTGTTTGCGAAGGCTGGAGGCATACTTGCGTGTGCAGATGCTGATGAGCTTGATGCAAGATCTGTTATCAAAAATCCTGATGTATTATGTGTCAGGGTATTCCCGGAGGCTGATGGTGAGTTTGAGCTATACGAGGATGACAATGAATCCTGCGGATATGTGGATGGCAGATGTGTGACCACAGCTATGAAATATTCTGCGGATAAAGATATGTTTGTCATTTCTCCGGCAGATGGAGATACATCATTAATACCTGACAACAGAACCTATAAGCTTGTCTTTGAAAGAAGAACCAAGGCAGCAGCCGATAAGGTAAAGGTATCTGTGGATGGTAAAGAGGTATTGGCAAAGAATAAATATGATAATGAAAACAGAAAGCTCATCGTTACTGTAAATGCATCGACAGCGAGCAAAATAAGCGTTGCAATATCGAAAGACACAGTAGCGCTTGATAATCAAATCGAAAAAAGATGCTTTGATTTCCTGAATCAGGCATAGGCTTTGTGCTAAAGGATGAAATCTACGGTCTTATTACATCGGGAAAGAAAACAACAGTGATTTTATCAGAGCTCAAGGCAAAGGAGCTTGATACAGAGCTGTATGGTGTATTGACAGAGATACTTACAGCCTGAGGCAGTCACCGGTCATACTTGGTGTGACCGGTGACTTTCTTTATTGTAAAAATTAAAAATGGATGATACTATTATAATAAACGGAAGTATTTTTATAAGAAACATCAGGAGAAACTATATAATTCAAGGGAGGATTATGCAATGGAAAATTCATATAAGAACTGTAAAATACAGGACAACACAGCGGAGCTGATCTACGAGAACGGCAGTCTGTTTGTTACCATATTTGAAAACAACATAGTGCATGTTGCACAAAAACCCGGCATCGAAAGTGTTGCAATAGAAGAGGGCTTTATTCCGAAGGCTGCCACACCGGACGTGACCTGCAAGGATACGTCTGATGCCAAGGGGACCTCAGCAGAAGCCGGTGTAAGCGATGCAGCAGTTAAAGCAGTCATAAGTGCAAGGGATATTACTGTAAATGTGAAGGATAACGAGAAGCTTGATATTTATTACAAAGGGAAGCTTGTGCTTTCAGATTATGAAAAAGCACGCAAAAAGAGTGAGAAGAATCCGTACGAGGATCTTGCCATCGCAGAGCTTGAGGGACATACTGTCGGAAAAGATGAAGAAAAAACTGACTCTGTTACCATCATCAAAAAGCTTGGAAAGGATGATGCTATTTACGGCCTGGGAGATAAGCCGGGATGCCTCAACAAGCGTGGATATTCATATGTAAACTGGAACACGGATGATCCTGCGCCACATGTGGACAGCTTCAAATCGCTGTACAAATCCATACCATTTTTTATCGTGTTGGGCGATGAATATTGCTATGGAATTTTTGCGGATAATACCTACAAGACAACCTTTGATTTCGGTTATGAAAACACAGATTACTATTTCGTCGAGCATGAGAAGGGCGAGCTGGACTACTATTTTATGCCGGGAAATGATATGGCAGAGGTGGTAGGACTTTATACATCACTGACAGGCACCACACCGCTTTATCAGAGATGGATATATGGCAGCCATCAGAGCCGCTGGGGCTATTACACACAGGATGAGGTGCTTGATATAGCTGACAAATTCCGCGAGCTTGATATCCCATGCGATGTGATACATATGGATATCGATTACATGAACGGCTACAGGGTATTCACCTTTGATGACAAGAAATTCCCGGATGTAAAGGGCCTTTCAGAGAAGCTTGCTGACAGGGGTGTAAAGCTCATATCCATCATTGACCCGGGTGTGAAAAAGGATGAGGACTATTTCATGTATAAAGAGGGCATGGAGATGGATGCATTTGCACATGATACAGATGGCAGTGTATACGAAAATGCTGTCTGGCCGGGAACATCGGTATTTCCGGACTTCACAAAGCAAAGCGTCAGAAGCTGGTGGGGAGACAAGACAAAGATACTCCTCGAACACGGTATCAGTGGCATATGGAATGATATGAATGAGCCTGCAAGCTTCAATGGACCACTGCCGGATGATGTACAGTTTGAGTATGGAGCACATGAAAAGGTTCACAATATTTACGGACATTTTATGGCAAAAGCCACATATGAGGGACTTGCGAAAAATGATGGTGGAAAACGTCCGTTTGTACTTACCAGGGCTGCATATGCCGGAAGCCAGAAATACTGCGGTGGCTGGACCGGAGACAATCACAGCATCTGGGCGCATATAGCACTTTCGCTTGAGCAGGTGTGCAATCTGTCAGTCAGCGGACTTGCCATGTGCGGCAGCGATATAGGCGGTTTCGGAAGTGATACTACACCGGAGCTTCTTGTCAGATTTTATGAGGCAGCAGTATTTGTGCCGTTTTTCAGAAATCATTCAGCGATGGGAACACGCAGACAGGAGCCTTGGCAGTTTGACGAGACTACGATAGATGCAGTCAGAAAGACAGTAAAGCTCAGATACAGATTTATCCCATATATATATGATCTGGCACATGAGTGTGAAAAGACAGGAGCATCTATCGTGCGCCCGCTCGTATACGAATATCCTGCAGATAAGCATGTGAGAAATATTTCCGATGAATATATGCTCGGAAGCTTTGTATTGGTTGCACCTGTGATCGCACCGGGCAAGGAGGCAAGAGAGGTTTATCTGCCTGACGGCGACTGGTATGATTACTACACAGGCGAAAAATACAGTGGCGGCAGATATATTTTAGCAGATGCACCACTTGATAAAGTACCTGTCTTCATAAAAGCAGGAGCCATTATCCCTGTAGCAGACGGAGAAATCCGCTCTACAGAGGACATTACAGAGGATAAGATCAGTATACTGACATATCCGGGCAAGGGCAGCTTCGTGCATTATCAGGATGACAATGAGACGTTCGCATACAGAAACGGTGCGTATAATGCTGTTGAGTATACCCTGGATGGGGAGATGCTCGAGAAGAGGGTGTTGCATAAGGGATTGTAAAAATACATAACCTTAAATTTAAAATTCAATATCAACCTCAACAGGGCAGTGGTCTGAACCGAGCACATCGGTATGGATTGCTGCCTTTTTAAGCTTATCATTGATGCGCTTTGATGTGATAAAGTAGTCGATACGCCAGCCTGCGTTCTTCTCGCGAGCCTTAAAACGGTATGACCACCAGGAATATATACCCTCGGCATCCGGATAAAAGTATCTGAAGGTATCGGTAAAGCCGGAACCTAAAAGCTCCGTCATTTTAGCACGTTCCTCGTCTGAAAAACCTGCATTCTTGCGGTTTGTTTTTGGATTTTTCAGGTCGATTTCATTGTGTGCGACATTCAGATCACCGCACAGTACGACAGGCTTTTTGGCATCGAGAGTCTTAAGGTATTCACGGAAATCATCCTCCCACTGCATACGGTACGGCAGCCTTTTCAGCTCATTCTGTGAGTTTGGAGTGTAACAGGTTACGAGATAGAAATTGTCATATTCAAGTGTGATGACACGTCCTTCCTTATCATGCTCCTCAATGCCTATGCCGTAAGACACTGATAATGCCTTGTTTTTGGCAAAAATGGCTGTGCCGGAATAGCCTTTTTTCTCGGCGTAATTCCAGTACTGGTGATAGCCAGGCAGGTCAAGGTCAATCTGTCCCGCCTGTAGCTTGGACTCCTGTATACAAAAGAAATCCGCATCTATACTGTTGAAAAAATCAAGGAAACCTTTCTGGACGCATGCGCGCAGTCCGTTTACATTCCACGATATAAATTTCATGTCTTAATCCTCCATATAAGTGTGTGTATTAAAATCATATTTAAAAAGTATTCTTCTTACAAAAACGAAATCATGTAAGCAGGCAGACAGAGTATGTCTTTGTCTTTTGAGAAATCCTTTGTATATACGAGATATTTTTGAAGAATACGGTTTGAAAATTTTATTGAAAATTCATCCAGTGACTTATGGGTTTTATAGCCACTGGATTTTACTTCAATAGGGCAAACCTTATTTTTTTTGGCAATAAGAAAATCTATTTCGTAATTATGGCGTGAACTTTCATTAAAAAAAGTATAGTAAAATAATTCGTTGCCATTACACGTTAAAAGCTGTGCAACTACATTTTCGTAAAGATAGCCTAGATTAGTTCCTAGCTTGTCATTTAACAATTTTTCATAAATTATGTTTTCTGTGAAATCTTTGTCTTTAAACATCAATGTAGTAAACAGCCCGGTATCGCATAAAAATAGTTTAAACCGGGTTAAGTCTTTGTTGGTTGACATACCGGCACTTGGGTCATTTGCATGGTATGATACCAAAACAGTTTTTGAGTCTTTTAACTCTGCAATCAGTTCCAGTGTATTATCGGCGCGATTGTTTGTCAGTACGCTTGATACCTGATATCGCGAAGCATTTTTGTTTAGCTGCGCAGGAATTGCATCAAAAAGCATAGATATTTTTCCAGTGGCATCTATTTTTTTGAAATCATCTTCATAAAGATTCAGAATATCACGCTTTACGTCATCAACCTTACGGAAGTTATTGGTTTTGATATATTCATCAACTGCCTGCGGCATTCCCCCGACAAGCATATAAAGACGGAAATCACGCATCAATTTACGATTAATCTCTTCTCCGAAGGGTTTTTGAGAATCGAATAGCTTATGGATTAGGGGGATAGTTGTTTCATCATTCAAAGCCCATAAAAATTCTTCATAATCCATAGGATACATGTTTAGCTTTCTTTCTTCGCTTGGAATAAGTATATCCTGTACGTTTTTTTTGATAGAAATCAGAGAACCGGTTTCTATATAATCATATCGGTGATCTTTTACAAGTGATTTGATAGCCTGTCTTGCGCGGGGGCATAATTGTACTTCGTCGAAAATAATCAAAGACTCTCTCTCATAGAGATCGACTTTGTATTGGAGCTGCAACTGCAAAAACAGATAATTCAGATCTGAAATATCCTCAAACAGTTCACGTATATTTTTTGAGACGATTGAGAAATCAATGATTATATAACTTTTGTATTCATTTCGTCCAAATGACTCTACGATGGTTGACTTGCCTATACGACGGGCTCCTTCGATTAAGAGTGCTGTTTTACCATCGGAATCCTTTTTCCATTGCAATAATTTATCATATATTTTTCGCTTAAACATGACATTCTCCTAATAAAATTACAAAATCGCATTTTTTATTTTGATGTTTTACTACAAAATCGCATTTTTTATTTCAACGATTTACCACAAAATCGCATTTTCTTTTTTGCTATTTTACCACAAAATCGCATTTTTTAAAAGAGGTTTGAATCTGCAGATTACACTTTTTATATAAAATCGTTACTGTTCACACCGAACAGTGTGACCAGCAACATAAAATACGTATAATAGAGGAAGAAAATACGTAAGAAAATACGCAAGATAAAGTCGGTTCATAAGCTGCACCAAGCTGGTGCAGAAATCAGAAATATGTGAAAATATGACATAAATATAATAAATCCGCTACACTATATCATATGATTACGCACATGATATAATGCAGCGGATTTTATTGTTGATTATTTTAAAGCTCAAGTAAAATTTTTTACAGCACATCGCTTCCATCAGGAATCTTTGAGATGATAGTTCTGTTGATCCTGATTAAGAATAATGTCGAAACAGTAAAGGATATCACCTCTGCTATCGGGAAAGCCCACCATACTGCGTGAAGTCCACCAAGCTTTGAAAGGATGTATGCTGCCGGAATTAAAACCACAAGCTGACGCATGATTGATACGATCATGGAAAAGACCGCCTTTCCCAAAGCCTGGAATACTGTGCCGACGATAATACAAAACCATGCGATGAGGAAATGCACGCCGATTATTCTGAGCGCCGGAACACCGATTTGGAGCATATCGTCAGAGGCGCTGAACATTCCAAGAAGCACCTGTGGTATGAACTCAAAGCAGGCAAAGCCAACAAAGAGCAGGCAGAATGCTGTTATCAGACTGACCTTTATTGTCTTAACCATACGCTTCCTGTTCTGTGCACCGTAGTTGAAGGCGATGATAGGTGTGATTCCGTTGTTCAGTCCGAATACAGGCATAAAGAAGAAGCTCTGCAGCTTGAAATAAACACCGAAAACAGCAGCGGCAGTCGATGAAAAGCCGATAAGTATTCTGTTCATGGCATATGTCATTACTGAGCCTATAGACTGCATGATGATTGACGGAATACCAATAGCATAAATGGTTCCCATGATTTTGAAATCCGGGCTGTAGCCCTTGAAGCTCAGCTTGATATCATGATTGAATTTGTGGTTGCAGGCAAAAGCAACAACGGCGGCCACGCACTGTCCCACAACAGTTGCCACAGCAGCACCGGTAGCACCGAGCTTAGGGAAGCCAAGCAGTCCAAAGATCATGATAGGATCCAGAATGATATTTGTGATGGCACCGCAAAGCTGTGAGGTCATGCTGAAAATAGTTCTTCCTGTCGATGTAAGCACCCTCTCAAAAAAGATTTCCGCAAAAATACCAAATGAAAAAATCATAACAGTACTCAGGTAGCTCACACCCATATCCATGATTTCGACATCAGCATTTCCAATCTGACTCATGTAAAAAGGCTTTACGATTGTAAGTCCGAGAATCAGAAATATTACGTAGCTGAATGCATATAGTACGGCACCGTTGATGCCAATTTTGTTGGCCTCGTCGTATTTATGGGCACCGAGTGACTTTGACAGCAGCGCGTTTACACCTACACCTGTACCGGTTGCGACAGCGATGATGAGTGTCTGCAAAGGGAAGGCAAGTGAAACTGCTGTGAGTGCGTTTTCGGACAGCTTTGCAACGAAAATACTGTCCACGATGTTGTATAGAGCCTGTACGAGCATGGAAATCATCATAGGCAAAGACATGTTAAATACAAGTCTGCCTATAGGCATGGTTCCCATCTTGTTCTCTGTTACAGGGGCTGAATTTGTTTCCTGACTCATAATTCCTCCTATTGTAAATGATTGTTAATTTAAAACTCCTACATTATATATGTACGAAGCTTTAGTTATTAAAATTAAAATCACCGGTAGATTAGCCGGTGTTTAAAATGTGCAACAAAGCGCCAATTACATATAATACCATGACTGCAGGATACTTTCAAGGTATTATATAACTGTTAAATCATATCATAATAGTTAATGAAAAAATGCCTCAAAAAGTATAGCATTGCAGGGTATAAATTACGATAACCGCTTGACAAAATGACAGAGAGATATATAATTAGTTCAAAAATGAATAATTCAAAAATGTATAACGAAGCAGCAAAATAGGAAAAGAAAAGAAGGAATATCACATATGAAATTTAACTTTGAGTTTGCAGAGAAGATTTCGCGAACCTACAGCGATGAGTGCAGACCACTGTGCCATGAGCTAAAGCTTCCGCAGACAGCCTTTGATATACTCATGTTTCTGGCGAACAATCCGGAATATAAGACGGCAAGGGATATAGTTGAAATAAGAAAAATCAAGGCAAATCTTGTGTCTGTAAATGTTGATAAGCTTGTGAATGAAGGCTATCTGGAGAGAAAACCTGTGGAAAATGATAGGAGGAAGACGGAGCTTGTCTGTACAAAAAAGGCCGGGACTGTCATTGAAAGAGGAAGGCGTATACAGCAGCAGTTTACAGCAAATCTGTTTGCAGGGATAGATGAGGAGCAGAAAAAGCAGCTGACGATTGTTATGGAACAGCTTGAGAATAATATGGATGAAATAATCAGGAGGAAATCACACAAATGAGCACATTAATAACTATAATAGTAACATTTTTTGCCGGTATGGGCGCAGGCCTTGGAACTGGCTTTGCGGGACTAAGCGCAGCAGCAGTAATAAGCCCTATGCTCATTACATTTTTGGGAATGGATCCTTATATGGCAGTGGGAATAGCCCTGTCGTCTGATGTACTTGCCAGCGCAGTGTCAGCCTATACATATGGAAAGAACAAGAACCTTGATGTAAAAAACGGGCTCATAATGATGGTCACGGTTTTATGCTTCACGGTTGTCGGGAGCTATGTATCAAGCCTCGTGCCGTCAGCAACAATGGGCAACTTTTCGGTATTTATGACATTTTTACTCGGAATCAAGTTTATAGTCCGTCCTGTCATGACAACAAAGGAGGCCATGCAGGGAGTTTCAGCTAAAAAGAGAGCTGTCCAGTCAATCATCTGCGGCGTGCTTATCGGATTTATCTGTGGCTTCATAGGTGCGGGAGGCGGTATGATGATGCTCCTCATCCTCACATCAGTGCTTGGCTATGAGCTTAAGACTGCAGTCGGAACGAGCGTATTTATCATGGCATTTACAGCCTTTACAGGAGCTGCCTCGCACTTTGCCATCGGTGGAAAACCGGACTGGTTTGTGCTGCTTTTATGTATTGCATTTACACTCCTTTGGGCGAGAATTGCAGCGGTCTTTGCAAACAAGGCATCCGCAAAAACCTTAAACCGTGCCACAGGTATTGTACTTGTAATACTTGGCATCGTGGTATTTGCATTTTCACTTCTGAGCTGATTTTTCTTGAATATATAACTGTGTGTGCCGGTCGGGCAGCCGGGACTTGCATCATTACATAAAACAAGATAAAAATCATCATACGTATTTTGAGGGAATTGCGAAAAAATCATACCATTTTGTGCAAAACCACATATTTAATAGAAAGATTCACATAAAGATTATTGAGAATACAGTATTGTGTCCTTAGAAAAAAGTACTATATTAAATTAGTCTGATGAATTCGGACTTGAGTATAAATAATAATATGATTAAAGAGTCAAAAGGTATCATAAGATAGGAGGAAATAACAAATTATGTCTTCAAAAAAAGGTGCGATGAAAAAGAAATTGGAAAACATGCATTTGGGTAAAAGAATCAACTATGGTTACAAAATGGTTATTACCATGATGCTTATTTCGGGACTGCTTTCGATTGCGGTCATTGGTGTGTTGTTTTTCAATATGTTAAACTATGTAAACAAGGTAAATGCTTCTGATCAGGCGGTTAAGGTATGTAGAATAAATGTAACTTCAGCGGCAAGAAATGTAAGAGAGATGGCACTTAATCCTGACCAGTCTACGTATGAAGATTATGAGCAGGGTGCAAAAACTTTGCTCGAGGATATTGATGTGCAGTTAAAAACAATAAAAAAATCAGGTGTTGTTCCGGAGAATCAGTATAATGAATATTCAAAGGCTCTTTCTGACTGGGCGAATACCGGATACTCAATCATGGATAAGATTAAAGCCGGACAGAAGGATGGGGCTGTTGATCAGATTATCAATGAGTGTACACCAAAGTTAAATAAAACTGTTGAGCTTGCAAAGGAAATCGACAAGCTGACTGACGAAAGAAGCCTTCAGGCAGTTGTAAGTACATACGTATGTGCTGCAGTCGGACTCATAGTCATCATTATCTGTCTGACATGTGCATGGCGGTTGACAAAGAGAACAGGAAAGATCGTGCTTGATACAATCCTTGAGCCGTTACATGCAATCGAGGATGTGGCAAAGGAGCTGACAGAAGGAAATCTTCACAGCACACTTGAGTACCATTCAGAGGATGAAATCGGTAGATTGGCACACAGCATGAGAAAGTCTATCCGTATT
>OHNH01000795.1_pt1 | contig 15177 bp, 10 predicted proteins | sample 1569561 | NCBI WGS metagenome assembly OHNH01 (sample SAMEA3879510, study PRJEB24766) | human gut metagenome | biome: human-associated habitat; feature: feces | place: USA | collected 1985/1987
AAGGCCTGTTGGAAAGATAATTTAGCCTGTTCCTCCTGCGCTTTGGCAGCTTTCAAGCGAGCGATGTTCTGTCCCCGATAGAACAAAGGCTGTGTCAGTGAACCAACAACGGAAGCCAATAATTTACCGGGATTAACGATCCCTGCTCCTGAATTGTTTGTCCATCCTGCCGAACCGCTAAGTGTGATTTGCGGATAGAAAGCGGCACGAGCCGAGTTGGTATTATAATAGCAACTAGCCAATGACATTTCGGCTGCTTTTACGTCCGGACGATTGGATAATAGCTGAATAGGCACACCGGCGGAAAGTTCGGTTGGAAGTACTTGTGCTTCCAATACTCCACGCTTGATGGCATGAGGAGCTTCTCCTAAAAAAGTAGACAGGGCGTTCTCCGTTTCACGGATACTTTGTTCGATATCAGGAATGGTAGCAAGTACTTGTGCATAAGCAGCTTTACTTTGTTCAACACCGGCTGAATTGATGTTGTACATTGCTGCATCTTTCATCGCTTCCATTGTTTCGGCATTGCGCTTCAGAATTTCGACCGTCTCTTTAGTTATTTCCAGTTGGCGGTCAAGCATTAACAACGTGTAGTACATATTGGCTACATTTGAGATTACTTGAGTTTGTACAGCCTGACGGTATGCCTTAACCTGTTTCAAAGTAACTTGTGCATTCCGTTTTGAGTTCAGTAACTGACCGAACAAATCGACTTGCCAACTGGCTGTAACCGGTAATGAATAAGTTTTTGTAGCTGCATTCTTGTCAAAGCTGCTGATTGTTCCTTGCGGAGACAATCCCAGTGACGGAGCATAAGCCAAACGTGCCGACATCAGGGATGCTTCTGCCGCTTTCACATTCTGTGCAGCAGACAAGAGGTCCGTATTTTGTTTCAGTCCTGCTTCGATGAGTGACTGGAGTTGCGGGTCGGTGAAGACTTCTCTCCACGGCAGATTTCCGAAGTTAGCTGTATCCGAAGCCAGTGTATCATTATCCGCTACCGGATCGCGATACAGGCCGGAAGTAGTGATATCTTCGGGTCTGTCATACGACTTATAGATGTGGCAGCTGCTCAGGAGAGCAGTTGCACACAACATATATAGAATCTGTTTCTTCATATCGAATTTCATTATTTAGCGTATTGTTCAATCTCTGTTACGGCATCTGCATTGTCAATATCTTCCCATTCCATCGGTTTAACTTTCTCTTGCAGATACTGGAAGATAACAAACAAGGCAGGAACGATGAAAATTTGGCAAATCATACCGATTAACATACCACCGATAGAGGCAGTACCTAGTGTACGGTTACCGTGGGCACCTACACCGAAGGCAAACATCAACGGAAGCAAACCGACTACCATCGCCAATGATGTCATCAGAATCGGGCGGAGACGAGCACCGGCACCCAATACAGCTGCCCAAGTGATACTCATACCCATCTTGCGACGATCTAGGGCGAACTCTACGATCAAGATGGCATTCTTCGCCAACAGACCCATCAACATGATTAACGCGATCTGCATATAGATATTGTTGGACATCGTACCCAGAATCATCTTCAATGCCGAAATATTACCGATAGCACTTACACCATTCACAAACAGGAAACTGCCTAACAGACCGAACGGAATGGATAATAATACGGCCAATGGAAGAATGTAACTTTCGTACTGTGCACTCAACAATAAGTAAACGAATACAAAACAGAGTACAAAAATCAGTCCGGTAGCACTTCCGCTACTTTGAGCCTCTTCACGCGCCATACCTCCTAGTTCATACGTATAACCGGTAGGCAGGTTTTCTTGAGCAACTTCGGCAAGAGCCGTCAATGCCTGACCGGATGTATAACCACTTGCCGGAGCTACCATTACTTTCATAGAGGTATAAAGGTTGAAACGACTAATAATATCCGGACCATATACTTTCTCCACAGAAATGAACTGGGCAATCGGGGCCATCTCGCCTGCACTATTACGCACCTTGATATTTTTTAAAGATTCCAGGTTTTTGCGTGATAACGGATCTGACTGAATCATAACACGATACATCTTACCGAAACGGTTGAAGTTGGATGCGTACAAACCTCCGTAATATCCTTGCATAGTAGTGAGGATATCGCTCGGGCTGATGCCAGCTTTTTTACAAGCTGCCGCATCAATGTCAATCATGTATTGCGGGAAATTCGGGTTGAAGGAAGTCTTTGCTGAATTAATTTCCGGACGTGCTTCCAATGCTGCCGTATAATCATTAACCACATCGAAGAATTTGTTCAGATCACCACCGGTCTTATCTTGCATATTGACCTCAATATCCGTAGATGCCGAGTAACCCGGGATCATAGGAGGAGCGAAGAACAATACCTGTGCTTCTTTGATAATCTTCTGTGCACGCATATATAAGGAGCCGACCACAACGTCAGAATTCTGTATCATGGAACGTTCGTCCCAGTCTTTCAGTTTGATGATGAAAGAACCGTATGATGGTCCCTGGCCACCGATAAAGCTGAATCCGGAAATCATGGTACGTGACAATACCGCAGGATCGGAAGCGATCAGACTGTCTACACGTGCCAAAATCTCTTCGGAACGGTCTTGAGAAGTACCCGGAGGTAATGTTACTGCTCCCATCAGTGTTCCGGTATCTTCATTAGGTACCATACCTGTCGGGGTGGTGTTCATGAAGAATACAAGTATCGCAATGGAAGCGACAACTAATCCCATAGACAACCATTTCTTCTGGATAAAGAACAGTACTCGTTTCTTATAACGTTTCAGGATTGATTCGTATGTATCGTTGAATCTGTTTTTAAACTTCTTCGTACTCATTCCGATCAGTGCCAGAATACTAAGCACTACGAAAATAGCAGTAACTATCGGATTGATACTGAACAAACCAAAGATCATGCCGAGAATGGCAATAAGCGTGAAAGTAAGTGTAATTCCCGGATGCAACATCTTTCCGATAGCCTCGGTATATCTGTTGATCATGGTTGTATGGGCTGCCGTATAGGCTACTTTCATGCGTTCTTTCAATGTGGAGTCTTCCGTTGTTCCGTCTTCTTTTTTGTGAGGTTTCAGAAGAACGGCACACAAAGCCGGACTCAAAGTCAATGCGTTCAATGCGGACAGACCGATAGCGATAGCCATTGTCAAACCGAATTGGCGATAGAACGTACCTGCCGTACCACCCATGAAACTTACCGGAATAAACACGGACATCATGACCAGTGTGATAGATACGATGGCACCACCCAATTCGTTCATCGCATCGATAGATGCCAGACGGGCGGATGTATATCCCTGATCGAGCTTGGCATGTACACCCTCAACAACCACAATCGCATCATCGACCACAATCGCAATGGCAAGCACAAGGGCACACAGGGTCAGCAAGTTCAAACTGAATCCGATCAGTGACAGTACGAAGAATGTACCGATAAGGGCTACCGGAATAGCAATGGTCGGAATCAAGGTAGAACGCAAATCCTGCAAGAAGATATATACTACGATAAATACCAGAATAAATGCCTCGATCAATGTCTTCAACACTTCGTGGATAGAAGCGAACAAGAAGTCGTTGGCGTTCATAGAAACGTTAATCTTCAATCCCGAAGGCAGTGTTGTGGATGCTTCATCCAATAATTTCTGGATATCAGTGATGGTTTGCGTAGCATTTGTACCAGCCATCTGATAAACGATACAGGTTACAGCTTTGTGTCCGTTTACACGGTTGGTAAAGTTATATCCCAGACGGTCCAGCTGAATCTCCGCAATATCATTCAGTCGAAGTACCTCACCGTTAGGCAGAGACTTGATGACAATGTTCTCAAACTCTTCCGGCTGTTGCAGACGTCCTTTGTAACGAATGGTATATTGGAAAGTCTGGTTACTACGTTCACCGAATTGTCCCGGAGCCGCTTCTATATTCTGTTCAGCCAAAGCGGTAGATACGTCGTTGGGGATCAGTTTATACTGAGCCATTACGTCCGGTCTCAGCCAGATACGCATGGAGTAGTCCTGACCCATCACACTGGCATCACCTACACCCTGTACACGTTGAACCTGAGGAATCAGGTTGATTTTTGCATAGTTCTCGATGAAAGCATCTGTATATGTATCGGTTTCATCGTAAAGAGAGAATACTACCAGCATGGATGTCTGACGTTTCTGAGTAGTCACACCAATTCTGGTAACTTCGGCAGGTAGCAAACCTTGTGCCATGGAAACACGGTTCTGTACGTTAACGGCAGCCATATCCGGATCAGTTCCTTGTTTGAAGTAGATCGAGATATCACCGGAACCGGTATTGGATGCGTTGGAAGTCATGTACATCATGTTTTCTACACCGTTGATCTGCTCTTCCAGAGGGGCAATTACAGAGTTCAATACGGTCGATGCACTGGCACCCGTATATGTGGCTCTTACCGATACGGTAGGAGGCGCAATGTCCGGATACTGTGTGATAGGCAGTGTTGCCAATCCGATAGCACCTAGGATAACTATCAAAATGGAAATAACTGTTGATAGTACCGGACGGTTAATGAATTTATCTAATTTCATACGATTATCTAAATTATTAGTTGAAAGCTGTAGCTAAATTTCCGTCGTGCTGGTCTTTCAAATGCTGTTGATAGTTCGCTTCTTTTTGAGCCGGCGTGATTGGTTGTATTTTTTGGCCGTCCTTCAGGCTCTGTACACCTTCGACTACGATTTTATCGCCGGGGTTCAGTCCGGAAGTTACCAGATATTCTTTTCCGTTGTCCAGGTTGAATATACCGATCTCGGTATATTTCACCGTGTTGTCCGGCTGCAGAACGTAAACGAACTTTTTGTCCTGGATTTCTACAGTAGCCGATTGTGGGATGCTGATAACGTTCTCCATATTATAAGGGATCAGAACGTTGGCAGTTCCACCACTACGAAGCATATGTTCCTTGTTAGGGAAGATAGCACGCATGCTAACAGAACCGGTTGACTGGTCGATCACTCCTGTGATAGCGTCTACCTTTCCTTCTGCATCATATGTTGTGCCGTCAATCAATTGTAGTTTGATGGCTGGTATTTTACTGATTTCTTCTTTGATGGTTCCTCCGGTTTTGGTCATAGCCAGCAGTTCTTTTTCAGTTGTAGAGAAGTATACATATACTTCATCTATTTCAGATACTGTAGTCATTGGCGTAGCCATAGAGGGGCTTACGAGTGCTCCCAAACGATAAGGAATGTCGTTGATAACGCCGTCTGAAGGACTCTTTACTTGTGTGAAAGAGTAATTTTGTTGTGCTGTGGTCAGCTGTGCTTTAGCCTGGGCGAGTTGTGCCTGAGCCTGTGCCAGTGAGTTCTTCGCCATTGACAAGTCATAATCGCTGATAATCTGTTTCTTGTTCAGTTCGATCTTATTGTCAACAGTCATTTGTTGTGTATTCACGGCTGCTTCTGCTGTTGCAACTGAAGCTTTTGCTGTGCGTACTGCTGCTTCATACTGAGTAGGGTCTATGATGAATAAGAGCTGTCCTTTGCGAACGGTTGCTCCTTCATCTACACATAACTTTGTGATGAATCCCGATACCTGCGGGCGGATTTCTACGTCTTGTCTACCTTTGATAGTAGCCGGATAAGCTTTCATTAGATCTGCAGTTGTCTTCTGTAATTCTTGTACTGCATATTCTGGGACTTTCCCTGTGTCATTGCCCTTATTGCCGCAACTAGACAAGAGGGCTAAGCAAAATGCAAAAAAAACAATTCTACTTTTCATACTTTATATTTATCTGTTTTTTAAAATTGTGCGTTCGTCGCTGTGTACATTCATTGTATGGATAGATGATCTAAGGAAGAAAAGCCGGAAACTTATTCCATGAAATAAGTTTCCGGCTGCAAAAGTACTTTAAATTCGGTATTCTTGTACTCTGATACCGTGTTTTTTAACTATGTTTTTTACTTCAGTTTATGATATACAGGATTCATTATGAAACTGAACTCATAATCCTGATATGGAAGACGGTATTTTTCCAAAGCGATAGCACCCCAGCTATTTACGCAGGCGAGTCCCGTTTGTGCCTTATCAATACAGAAGTTTGTGAAGTTGGCTTTTTCTACTTCCGGTGAGTGACGCTGGTCTTTGCCGGCACCGTCATCCAATGATTCGATTGTATAATTCAGTGCGGAAGCGGAGAACGGTGCATCGGCTACAAACTGCAGTCCGTTGCCGCCGATATTAAGCAGTCTCCACCAACGGATATCAGTTTTGGTACCGGTTTCCTGCGGGCGGATGTATGGATAGAATTGTTCTTCTACGGTCTGGCGGTACTTGCCGATCCTTGCGGCATGGTTACGGTCAGAATAGTTTTCACCCGGTCCGCGTCCGTAATATTCAATCTCATTGAAGGTGACAGGCATACGCAGCTGCATTCCGAAACGGAACATGTCGGAAACCTTCTTGCTCTTGTCTGCTTCCATCTTTTGAGTTACTTTTACTGCTCCCTTATTATTGATGGCATACGTCAGGTACAGCTTTCCACCAATAGATTTCATGTCATATTCTGCACGAACCACTGCTTGTTCATTTTCTATATCATGCTTCAATGAAGTCAGTTTTAGTTCCGGATTCTTCCATGCGGCATATCTGTGTTGTAATCCTGCTCCAAAGTCGTTGTCGGTCGGAGCACGCCAGAAGTTGGGAGTCAGTGCACTTCCGTCTTCCATCAGTTGCATTCCGCTGACGTCGTAGCGGCAGAGGTAACCGTTGTGCTTGTTGAATTCGAGTGTGAAGTCTTCGCCGGAAACAATCAGATAGTTGCGGTCGTTATCGTGGAAAGAGGGAACTACGACTGCGATATTGGAGGACTGCTTGTTTTCCAGTTTTAGTTCCGGTGCCTTGTAGTCACGGATACTCATTTGGTCATAAGCGATGGTTTCTCCCGCAGGAAGCAATGTCTCGGCAGCTTTTAGCTTGTAACTGACATTCAGAAGCAGTTCCTTGCAAGAACAGATGTTCTTTATGTCGAATGGGAGTTGAAGTTTTGCAGTCTGTTGCGGGGCTACATTCAGGTCTGATACGATGCCGTTTTGTACGATTTCCCCGTTAGCCAGTAACTGCCATTCCAGATAGAATGCGGACAAGTCACGGAAGAAGTTCTCGTTATAGATATTGATCTCACCTTTGGAAAGATCGGCCGGAGTAGTCCAGATATTCTGATAGAAATATCCTACTTCGTAGGCGTGCGGGTTTGGTACGCGGTCGGGGCTGATCAAGCCGTTGTCATTGAAGTTATTGTCCGAAGCGTCATATTTGTTAAAGTCGCCTCCATAGCCGTAGATGGCTACACCGTCTTTATTTTTCCAATGGCAGGACTGGTCGACAAAGTCCCAGATAAATCCACCTTGATATTTCGGGTACTTGCGGGTGATGTCCCAGTACTCCTTGAATCCACCTTGTGAGTTGCCCATAGCGTGTGCATATTCGCATTGGATAAGGGGTTTGTCAATGTTGCCTTCACAATATTTGATACAGTTATTGTAATCATAATACATCGGGCAGAAAATGTCGGTGAATTCGCTGGTTCCCGCTTGTTCATATTGTACGGCACGTGTTTTGTCTTCGTTCTTGATCCATGTATAGCAATGTTCGAAGTTAGGTCCCATACCGGCTTCGTTACCCAATGACCAGAAGATGATGGACGGATGGTTGTAACCACGTTGTACATTGCGTTGATTACGTTCCATATGTGCTTTGGCGTAAATGGGGTTTTTGGCAAGGCTCTTGTCTCCATATCCCATTCCGTGAGATTCGACATTGGCTTCGGCTACTACGTATAAACCATATTGGTCGCAAAGATCATACCAGCGGTTGTCGTCCGGATAATGGCAGGTACGTACTGCATTGATATTAAGCTGTTTCATAACTTTGATATCTTGTATCATACGTTCGAGGGAAACGACATAACCACCGTCCGGGTCCATTTCATGACGGTCGGCTCCTTTAAAGAGTACTGGTTGGCCGTTGACGAGTATTTGTCCGCCTGTCAGCTCGATCTTGCGGAAACCTACCTTGACAGGGATCACTTCAGTAACGGTACTTCCATTTTTCAGAGTAGCGGTCAATGTGTAGAGGTTGGGCGTTTCAGCAGTCCATTTGGCAGGATTGGCTACGTTGATAGTCGTGTTCAATTTGCCGGAACCTTTCAGATCGGCTGTGGCTACACTTTTTCCTTGTGCGTCTGTCAGGTCAAGAGCTACAGTGCCGCTGCCTTTCATGTCGATAGCTATGTTCAGTGTACCGTCTTTATACTGGCTGTCCAGATCGGGAGTGACGCGGATATCCTGAATGCGTTTCTTGTCGCGTGCATACAGATAGCAGTCGCGTCCTACGCCGGAATAACGGAAGAAGTCTTGATCTTCCAGATAACTGCCGTCGTCGGCTATCGGAAAAATTTTCAGCGTAAAGCCGATTTCATCGCGGAGCATCTGCCAGGGCACCAGATTGGCGTGGTGCTCGGCCTGAGAAATCAAAACCTCATCCCCGGGCTTGAGAAATTTACGCCCCCAGGTTGCCGCCACCAGATTAACCGCTTCCGTCGCGTTGCGGGTGAAAACAATTTCATCGGCAGAGGCAGCATTAATAAAACGGCGAACAATCTCCCGCGCGTTTTCATAAGCCGCGGTTGTTTCTTCGGAAAGCTGATAGATGCCGCGGTGCACGTTGGCATAACAACGGCGGCAGATGTCATTCATTTTATCCAGCACACAGACCGGTTTTTGCGCCGAAGCCGCCGAATCGAGAAAAACATTCGGTTTGCCGTGAATCTTCTCTGCCAAGACAGGAAAATCTTTGCGGATTTCATATACATCATACATTTTCAAACGCTTTCAATTGCTAAAAGGAGGATTTATCTTTATATATACCCTGACGGCGGACGGTGCAACTTAATATTATTGCTATTTCAACCCCTGAAGCCAACAGCGAATCGGTTCGGAAGCAATCCGGCAAAAGACATCTTCAAGGTAAGCGTCAATCAACAGCTGCTTGGCTTCGTCACGGCCGATACCGCGCGCCTGCATATAAAAAAGCTGTTCTTCATCAAGTTCGCCGCTGGCGGCGCCGTGCGAACATTTAACATCATCGGCAAAAATCTCAAGTTCCGGCTTAACGTCAATTTCGGCGCTGTCACTCAGCAGAAGCGCCCTATGCAGCTGGGTGCCTTCGGTTTTGACCGCATGGGGCGCAATGTGGATTTTACCCTGAAAAACGCCTTTGGCATCTCCGCCGACCACACCTTTTACCAACTGTGAAGAATAAGTTTCCGGTTCAAGGTGCTCAATGTCGGTGGTGGTGTCAATCGTGGCCCAGCCGTTCATCAGATAAGCGGCATCCACCCGGGCGCGGGCTTCACGGCCGAGCAGTCTGATTTTGGTTTCGTTACGGGCGATATTGGCGCCTTTTTGCAGGCAGAAAGCATTATACTGCGACCCGGCCTGCTGCTCCACCGCATGGAGCGCAATATGATTGGCTTTAAAGGCCTCGTTCTGATATTTGTAATGATTAACGACGGCGTCAGCGGCAATAAAAATTTCATTGACCTGGTTCAGCAAATAGCGCGATTTGACTTCGCCGGCGTAGTGATAATATTCAATCAAATCGATTTCGGAACCGGCACCGACAACTATGATGTTACGGATATTTTCAAGCAGGTTGCGCCCTTCCGGACGGGTAAAATAAGTTAGGACCAGCGGGCGGTCGAATCTGGCACCCGGCTTGATTTCCAGCAGGAAACCCTGTTCAAGACAGCTGCCGTTCAATGCGGCGAAAGGATAATTTTCAATATCCGCCAGCCGGTTCAGATATTCCCCGGCTTCGGACAGCGGTTTCAGTTTCATTCCTTCCGGCAAGGCCTCGCCGTATGTTACCAAATTGCCGTTGACATACTCCAGTTCATAAACCGGAAACGGAAACTCAACTTTCTGCCGGGGCGTATGCTCTCGGGCAATTTCATAATCATCGGCTTTAAAGTCACGCAGTTTGGTATATTTCCAGGCTTCGGTTTTCGGCGTCGGCAGTCCCTGACGCTCAAAAGCTTCAAGACTCCGGCGGCGGGCATTCTGCAGCCATTCTGCCGTCTGCCCATGAGAGATATTTTGCACCAGTCCGCCCATTTATTTTTCTTTCACAAATTCGGCATAGCCTTTTTCTTCCAGCTCCAAAGCCAAATCCTTGTTGCCGGATTTTACAATATGCCCGTCGGCAAAAACATGAACAAAATCGGGGACGATATAGTTCAGCAGCCGCTGATAGTGGGTGATGACCAGCATGGCCCGGTGTTCGTCACGCAGCGCATTGACGCCGTCGGCCACAACTTTAAGAGCATCAATATCCAAACCGGAATCGGCTTCATCCAAAACAGCGAACGACGGTTTGAGAATCGCCATCTGCAAGGTTTCAAGACGTTTTTTCTCGCCGCCGGAAAAACCGACATTGACAAAACGCTTGAGCATATCGTTATCTATGCCCAGCTTTTTGCCCTCTTCGCGCAGAAGCTTGATAAACTGCACGTTATCAAGTTCCGGTTCGTTTCGGTGAGCGCGGACGGCGTTGACCGCATGCTTTAAAAAAGTGGAGGTCGGAACACCGGGAATTTCAACCGGATACTGCATAATCAGAAAAACACCTTCGCGGGCGCGCTCTTCCGCCGGCATTGCCAGCAGGTTTTTGCCTTTGAAACGGACGCTGCCGCCGGTAACCTCATAACCGGGTTTGCCGCTCAGCACATAGGAAAGCGTCGATTTACCCGCCCCGTTCGGCCCCATAATCGCATGAACTTCGCCTTCGTTAATCGTCAGGTTAAAGCCTTTGATGATTTCCTTATCGCCGACCCGGGCATATAAATCTTCAATTTCCAGCAATGGTGTTTTCATTTCGTTTCCTTATGGCAAAAGGTTATTCAGCGGCATAGGCTGCTTTCAGCCGGGTCAGCAGATTTTTGACATCTTCTTCGCTGGCATGGCCGTCATGCTCGCTGTTTTGCAAAATTTCCGCGGCAACAACCGACATCCTGGTTAAAACTTCTAACATTTCTTGTTGTTTGCTTTTAGACATTTTTTTATCCTACACTTCCTTCTAAGCTGATGTTGATTAATTTTGCTGCCTCAATGGCAAATTCCATCGGCAGATGCTGCATGACTTCCTTACAGAAGCCGTTGACAATCAGACTGACGGCCTCTTCTTCGCCGATGCCGCGCTGGCGGCAGTAAAAAAGCTGCTCGTCGCTGATTTTCGAGGTGGTGGCCTCATGTTCGATAACCGCCGTTTTATTGCGGTTTTCAATATAAGGCACGGTGTGCGAACCGCAGTCGGCGCCGATTAACAGGCTGTCGCACTGCGAATAGTTGCGCGCGCCGGAAGCCCGGGGAGCCACCCGAACCAGACCGCGATAAGTCTGGTTGGAAAAACCGGCAGAAATTCCTTTGGATATAATTTTCGAGGTGGTGTTTTTGCCGATATGAATCATTTTGGTTCCGGTGTCGGCCTGCTGGCGGTTATTGGTGATGGCCACCGAATAGAACTCGCCGACCGAATTGTCGCCCTGAAGCACGCAGGAGGGATATTTCCAGGTGACGGCTGAACCGGTTTCAACCTGCGTCCAGGATATTTTGGCATTGACACCGCGGCAGGCGGCGCGTTTGGTAACAAAATTATAGACCCCGCCCTTGCCGTCCTTATCGCCGGGATACCAGTTCTGAACGGTTGAATATTTGACTTCGGCATTATTAAGGACAACAATTTCAACAATTGCGGCGTGGAGCTGGTTTTCATCACGCTGGGGTGCCGTGCAGCCCTCAAGATAAGAGACATAGCTGTCATCTTCGGCAATAATCAGGGTGCGCTCAAACTGTCCGGTGTTTTTGGCGTTAATGCGGAAATAAGTCGACAATTCCATCGGACAGCGGACGCCTTTGGGAATATAAACGAACGATCCGTCGGTAAAGACTGCCGAATTCAGGCAGGCAAAAAAATTGTCGGTATAAGGAACGACCGAACCGAGATAGCGGCGCACCAGATCGGGATGCTCGCGAACGGCTTCGGAAATGGAGCAGAAAATAACGCCCTGTTCCGCCAGTTTGGCCCGATAGGTGGTGGCGACCGAAACACTGTCAAAAACGGCGTCAACCGCAACCACGCCGGCCAATGCCTCCTGCTCTTTCAGAGGAATGCCGAGTTTTTCATAAGTTTTCAAAAGTTCCGAATCGACTTCGTCCAGACTCTTGGGCGCCGCCTTTTGTTTGGGCGCCGAGTAATAGCAAAGGCTCTGATAATCGATTTTATCATAAGTCAGCTTGGCCCAAGACGGCTCTTTCATCGTCTGCCAGAACTCATAAGCTTTCAAACGCCAGTCCAGCAGCCAGTCCGGCTCGCCTTTTTTGCGGGAAATCAGACGGATAATGTCTTCATTCAGTCCCATAGGCACCGTATCGGCATCAATGTCCGTCACAAAGCCGTATTTATATTTGTCGCCGCTCTCGTCAATGATTTGGGGCTGCTCTTTGCTGCTCATTCCGCTTTCCCGAAGTTTTAATTTTAACTGTTCAGTTGTAGCCGCAAACAGTTAAAATCGCGTAAATTTCCTTTTTCAGGCTTAAATTAGGGATTTTTGCCGCAAAATGCAACCATTTTTAACAAATATTTAGTTTTTGGCGCTAAAATCAGTTTTCACATTTAACCAACGGCAGGTGTTCATGATTTACACAAGTTTACTCTGTGGCGTTTTGGCCGTTTATGCCCTTTTCCTCAACCGGCGGCTGACGGTTCTCAAAAAGAATCTGAAAGAGCTGCTGCAGGAAAACGAAAGGCAGACAACTCAGAACAGCCCGACACTCAGCGACATTTATTTTAAGGTTGACCGGGATATGATCATTACTTATGTCAATGACGCGACGCTTAAAATTACCGGTTTCGGCAAAGACGAGCTGATAGACCATCCCCTGCTGGGCACTTTGTTTGAAAACAGCGACGCCAACCAGAAAACGCTTTTCTCCACACTGAGCAAAGTCGGGAAAAACCAATCTACCGTCAATACCGACCTGATTATGCTGCACAAAGACGGCGGCAAATATCTGATGCGCTGCCGCCACCGCCCGCTGTTAAACGAGGTTTTGGCCTGCGAGGGCATGAGCATGATGTGCAAAGATTACAGCCAGGCGGAAGTTTTGCAGGAAAAACTCAAAATCTACCAAAACCGCGACATTCTGCTAACGGCAGACATCCTCAACGAGGCCGGTTTTCTGGAGCGTCTGGAACACGACGCCAAACTGGCCAAACGTTATAACACCGATTTTTCGCTGGTGGTGGTTGAACTGTGCGACATTTATGATTTCATCAATAAAGGAATCGACTTTGAAACCGGCGACCGAATGCTGAAAAACGTGGCCGAACTCTGCCTGCAGGAAGCCGGAAAAGAGCACTGGGTCGGGCGGTTTGACAAGACCAAATTCGGCATTGTGCTAAACAAAACGCCCCGCGGCAAAGCGGTTGAAATGAGCCAAAGCCTGCAGGACAAAATTATTCAGTGCATTCGCAGTCAGGGCGTGGACGAATATAACGCTGAGATGTTTGTCATCTCTTACACCAACCGGAAAGACTACAACGACAGCGCCGATTTTATGCTGGCGCGGGTACGGCGGCATATTCAAAGCGCTTTGCGCAGCCGTCAATACGGCATTATTTCGTCTGACATCAGAAGAAGAAACAGCCTTCCGGAAACGACAGCGGGCGAATGCTAACAAAATATTAAATTATTGCGGTTAGACTGGCGGTAAAGTTAACTTTGAAGGTTTTAAAGTGGTTACCCGAGCCCGCAAAATATATTTTACCCTGTTGGCCGTTCTTTGGCTGGCAACCGGTTGTTCGTTTGACTCCGGGCGCGTTCAGCTGCTGAACTGGAACTGGTTCGGCACACCCGACAAGGTAACCGTTCAGCGCGGAGACACGCTTTACAGCATTTCCAAAAGATATAATGTGCCGCTGCGCAATCTGATTGAAATCAACAACCTGACACCGCCTTACACCTTGATTATCGGCCGGCAGCTGCGCCTTCCGACCGCCAAATTCCACACGGTGGCCAAAGGCGACACCCTTTATAACATTTCAAAAAGATACGGTGTTGACGTAACCACGTTAAGCCGGGTCAATCATCTGCAGGCCCCCTATACGTTGTCTATCGGGCAGCGGCTGGCGCTGCCGGGAAGCGTGAGCGGCGGCGAAGTTCATACCCCGGCTCCGGTTAAAACGACCAAGAAGAGTTCCGGCTTCAGTTTCTGGAAAAGCACGCCGAAAAAGACCGCTGCCGCCAGCACCAAAAAAACTGCCGCACGCAAAACGGCAACCGTCAGCAAATATCGCAAGAGCAAATTCGCCTGGCCGCTCCAAGGCACGGTTATTTCACATTACGGCACCATCGGAAAAGGACGCAACAATGACGGCATAAATATCAAAGCCAAACTCGGCGCCGCAGTCAAAGCGGCCGATGCCGGACGGGTGGCCTATGCCGGCAACGAGCTGAAAGGTTTCGGCAACCTGATTTTAATCAAACACAATGACGGCTGGATTACCGCCTATGCCCATAATGACCGCCTGTTTGTCAAAAAAGGGCAAAAAGTAAAAAAAGGCGAAAAGATTGCCGCCGCCGGCTCAACCGGAAGCGTCAATACCCCGCAGCTGCATTTTGAAATACGTTCGGGAACCAAAGCGCTCAATCCGCTGAACTATCTGCCGAAATAAAGAACACCGGAAAGCTTTCCGGTGTTCTTCGTTTTATCTTACAGACAAGGGCAGGATAAGCCTCCCGAAGGCCTGCAGTTTGAAGGAACACAGCACCTCTGTGTTTTGTTCCAAACTGTAGAACCAGGGCAGTTGTGCGTGTCTTCGCCGGATTTACAATCATAACATCCACTAACTCGTTTGCAACTTTGCTGCGGGGTCGGGCTCTCCTGATAACCGACAGAGCGGCAAGATACACAGTCATAACAAGAACGGCCTAATTCCGATACATATTTTGTCGTACAATAAAAACCACTATCAGAGGCCCTGTAGCCGTAATCTTCACAAGAACTTTTTTCGACAACGCAGCTATTACCCGACTGTTTATAGCCCGAGTTACATTTCCACGCAGAACATTTGGACGAGCAGTCGG